>Ga0099364_10000025_pt1 | contig 208646 bp, 180 predicted proteins | sample TergutTh196P3_FD_73070 | JGI IMG/M metagenome (GOLD analysis project Ga0099364, IMG submission 73070) | Microcerotermes parvus P3 segment gut microbial communities from Pointe-Noire, Republic of the Congo - Th196 P3 | ecosystem: Host-associated > Arthropoda: Insects > Digestive system > Gut ... | reverse complement strand
GGGCACAGAGCTTACCAGCAACCCTGCAAGGTATGGCGGGTTTACTGGAAGCCAACAGAACGAACTTTGTGGATGTGGATTCACAAATCGCAACCAGCATCAGCGGCAAATGATGGTCAAAGACGTAGCACGGATCGTGCTTTGTTTGCTCGGTTTGGGCTATGTAATGAATTTTGAAAGAGGGAGGGCTCATTGTGGCATTCAGAATTTTGACTGAAGAAGAAGTTGCGTTGCTGACCGAGCGACAGCGGATTCAATATGAGGATGCCCTTGAAACATATCGGCAGAGGGTTGCTTTTGTCGAACGGATAGCAGCACTTGAAGATGCCGAAATCACGCCATATGAACCGAAACTGGAATCAATCGACTTCATTAGCGGCGTTGAAGTCAGAGCCTTCCGGCAACCGAAGTATGAAGTTGCATTGTCTGAACCGGTCTCAAAACCTCAATTTACACGAGGGCTCTTTGAGATGCCCGAACTGGTCACCTCGGATACTCCTAAAATCACCGCAGCTTTTGATGTGCCGGTCGGCCGCACAGTAAAGATAAAACCTGTTCAGCCGAAACTACCAAAGGTTATACAGCCGGCGGTTGAAGGTAAGCGTTTTGCTCAATTAAAAAGAAAACAGCCTGTTTTGCCAGAGGTTACCCCGAATCCTCCTAAAATCGCCGCAACTTTTGATATGTCGGCCGGCCGAACTGTAAAGATAAAACCTGTTCAGCCGAAACTGCCGAAGATTATACAGCCGGTGGTTGAAGGAAAGCGTTTTGTTCAATCAAAAAGAAAACAGTTTGTTTTACCAGAGGTTGCGAAACCTGTAGGAATGGCTATGGCTTGGTATCGTCCCCAAATAGGTTCATCCGAACTACCAACTGTGGCGACTCCTGTTAATGTTAAGAATTTTAACTTTGATTCTCTGGAAATCAGTGAAATTAGAGTTCCGAAAAACATACCCGATGTGTACACGGCAAGCATTGAGACAAAGCCTTTTGTTATGCCTGAAAAGACTCAGCCAGAGTTGCCGGGAATCCATATTGCTTTTGCTGAGACGAAGCCTTTCAGTAGTCCTGAAAAGGCTAATATCAATTTGCCAACAACGGTTAAGCCTGACGTTAAAGCCGTTTCCTTTACCGGGGCGGATATTTCTCAGCCAGAATTGCCGAAAATATCCGCGCTTAACATTGATATAAGAGCTTTTAAAATCCCAAAATCGTCGAAACCCAAAGTGATAGGTGTTTCAAAGTCGAATTTTGCGGCTCGGTCTATAAAACTGACAAAAGCAAAAGAACCTGTTTTGCCTGTAGTTGCAAGGTTTGATGTTCCAGTGAAAAGCTTCGTCGCCCCTGAATATACGCCTGATGTGGCAGCACCACAGGCGCCAAGTGTTAAAATCAAGTCGATGAGGAAAATCAAAAAAGCCAATCCCAAGCTTCCGTCATTTGCAAAGAAAAGTGCCGTGAAAATTCCCGATGTAAATGTTCTACTGAACGAATTGTTCCCCGGCAGAGCGGAAAACATGGCCACGGAAGGATGAACTCATGAAAAATAATGAAATACTGGTTTCCGCAAAGTTTATAGGTGCAGACGTTTCTGAAGAGATATCTTTCCTCGTGTTAAAGGATATCTCTCTTAAGGCTTTAATGGAAGCCATATATTACGGCGTTAAAAAACTGAAGGACCATGACGCTACCTTTTCGCTTTTGGAGAATTACCTGAAAACCCGCAAAGAATTGCAGGTATTATACAATGTCAAGGGCGATTTCAATATCATTGATTTTACGGAAGAATACGAAGATAAAAAAATCATTAACAGCGAAGAAATAACCGGCACTATAAAGGTGTTTGACAAAAAGTTGGACGAACTTGGATTCATAACGTCCAGCTGCGTTTTATTTACAACCGAACCGGCAGTTACCGCCGAAGGATTGTTTGAGAGAACAGAAAAAAGCTATATCCTGAAATCTGATACCTCTTTGGAATATAATATCAGCACCAGGCGTCTTAATGTCATTGAACCCTCGGTCATTGATATTATCCCGCCAAATGAAATGCCTCAGAAAAGCAAATCTTCTCTGATTGACGTAATTATGCCTACCCTGTTATCAACCATCGGGATGATCATAGCACGCTATTTTGTAATGCTGTTTGCGCCAAGCGCATCCGGCATGGGGGATACGATGCTTCTGATGTCGGGAGCAATGGCCGTCGTGGCGTTTGTGACTTCGTTTTATAATTTCAATAAACAAAAGAACGAATATAAGAAAAACGTGGAGGAATGGAAAAGCAACTACGAGAACTATATTAATCGAAAAATCCAGACCATCAATGAATGGCAAAAGAGTGATATTAAATATCTAAACAGCGTATATCCCAATATGACCGCACTGTTTAACAATACCGCAGAAATCAATGGCGCAATCTTTTCCCGCTCACAGAACGACAATGACTTTATGAAGATTTCGCTTGGAACGTCAAATGAAGTTAAACCGCTTTTTGAAATCAAGAGCGAGAAAAAAGATAATATTTTTTACGATATCTATTATAAAAAGCACGGTGATGAAATTAAGATATTGATTCCTTCCAAGAAAGATGAACAGCGACGCGCCAAGCTGACGCCTGATGAAAGAGCGAAGGAAGATAAAAACAAAGATTTACTTACAAACCTGGCTTACAATTTTGCAAATAAAGGCGTTGATCCTAAGGATGCAAACGAAATCGTGGGCTTTAACTATCTGAGAAGCAATGACGATACAAAGCCTCCCCTTCTGTTGGATTTGAAGTCCTGCGGTGCGTTGGGCGTTATATCCAATGACGCGCAGACCTCCAAGAATTTTATCCGGCACATCATCCTTGAACTGGCCTATTATCATTCTCCCGAAGATCTGCAGCTTGTGTTTTTCTTTGATGATCAGATAGAAAAAAATATCAACGCGCTTAAAGTCGCTATTGAAAACGAGAATGATCCGGAAAAGAAAGAGCAGCTTCTTTGGCAGCTTAACAAAGCTAAAGAAGAGCAGAATGAAGCTGTTGAAAACTATAAATATCTGCCTCACGCCAACGAACTTTTCAATGGCGTATCCCAGTTTGTATTTGACAAGGACAGCTCCGGTGTTGTTTTCGGTCAGCTGCACAGCATTATGAACGAACGCAGCAAATCGAAAAGCGAAGACAACGACGGCGGAGATTCAAGCTCGAAACCCACACAGATCGTCTGCGTTGTATTTTATGATTATGATATTAAGGAAACAGGGTTTTCCAAATACCTACCGGAGGTTCCCAAGGAAGGCGAACCTTACGTCAATGCAAACGGGCTCACCTTTATTTTCATTCAGTCAATAAAAGACAAGCTGCCGAAATATTGCGGCAACATCGTTGATTTGCACGATACCAATCCAGGAGAAAGAAAGAGCAGCCTTCGCTACAATGTACTCAGCCGGGAAACTCTAAATGTGCTCAGCGAAGGAAGCGACGACAAAAACAAAGCCAATGATGTTGACAAGCTGATTGAGTATAAGGTATTCCAGAATGATTACATTTTTGAAGAGAAAAAGTATGATGAGCAATTCAAAAAGGCGTTTAAGCAGCTGAGTGCCATATACTATACCCGTATTGCCGAAAACGGCAAGGTTCCGTCCATGGTTACGCTCTTTGAGTTGTATGGGTATAACGCCGAAAAAATACAAAATGATGAGATAAAAAGAAGTATGCTCGCCAGCTGGGAGAACACCGATAAAAATGACGTGACCAGAAATATGCGTGTTCCCATTGGCAAAAATGAGCACGGCGAAATGTATCTGGATCTGTATGAAAAGGCCGACGGTCCTCATATGCTTGTCGCCGGAACTACCGGCTCGGGCAAATCCGAAACGGTCATTACATATGTGATAGGCTTGTGTATGAAATACTCCCCGATGGATTTGAATCTGATGCTTGTCGATATGAAAGGCGGCGGATTCTCTGACCGTTTGGGAAACCTGCCTCACTGTGTAGGAGCGGTAACGGATACCGCCGGAGAGGACGAAGGAACGTCTGCGGCCTACATGCTCAAGCGCTTCCTTGAGTCGCTGAACGCTGAGATCAAGCGGCGTAAGTTGTTGCTGTCGAGTTTGGGTGTTGACAATGTTGATTCTTACATCAGAGCAACAAGAACAATCAAGAAAATGCGTAAAATTTATTGCGGGTTTATTGAAAAAGATATAGCTGATGTAGAAGCTGACCTCACTAAAGCAATTGAAGGAAACGCAAAACTGAAAGGGATTCTTGAAAAAATTGCTCAGTATGAGGAACTTCAATTAAGCACCAACACAACCGAGCAACAGTTAAAATTAAAAGAAAAAGAAATTGAAGCAATAGATCAACGCGGAATAGAGTTATTAAAGCTGCAGAAACAGCTTAATGCCAAACAGAGAGAATACACAGAAAAGATTAACTCCCTGTCACATCTCGTCCTAGTCGTCGATGAATTCACAGAGCTGAAAAGATTCTCCAGCGAAAGCAGTGATGTGGACTTCATTGCCGAGATTACGACGATTGCGCGTGTTGGACGTACCCTTGGATTTCATATCGTGCTTGTCTCTCAAAATATTGAGGGAGCTATTACCGATGATATCCGGGTGAACTCTAAAGCGAGGATATGCCTGAAGGTCGCCACAAAGCAGGCCTCGAAAGAGATGATTGACAGCCCGGCCGCAGCTGCGCCTACCATGCCGCTAAATGGTCGCGCATATTTGCTTGTGGGTACAGGCACGAGGTTTGAGTATTTCCAGTCCGCTTATACCGGCGCAAACAAGAATTTAAATATTGAGCCACCAGTTGTCGTCACGCAGGTTAAGAATACTGGAAAATACAACCCGGATTTCTATTCCTCAAAAAAAGATAATGCCATTGAAAAGAAGAAAAACGAAAATGTAAACGAGCATGATACACAGCTCGCTTACATCACAAACACCATTATTAAAATGAGCGAAGGTATGGAGAAACCGCGCCAAATATTCCTGCCGCCGCTGCCGGGCAAGATTGCGGATGAAACGGAATGGGAGGGATTAAAATGAGCCTTAATAAAATGCTTTGCGCCTTGGGCAAATTCGATATTCCGATCATTCAAATGCAGCCTCCGTTTGTCGTTGACCTCCTGGACTCAAACATCGCTTTGGTGGGCTCTGCGATGAGCGGCAAAACGACGTTTGTGAAAACATTGGTCAACCTCCTTCACAAGCAGTACAACGAAACGCAGGAGCAGGTTTTCATTCTCGACTTTGGCGGAGCACTGACCGAGTACAAGGATTATCCGCTTGTATCCGCATATTTTGATAATTCCAACGAGGAATACGTCAAGCGCGTTTTCAAAATTTTAGACAATGTGCTGAAGGAAAATATCAAAGAGTTGAACGGCAAAAATTTCAGAGACGCTGACACGCAACCATTGCATACAACATTTATTATTGACAACCTCAACGCATTTATTGATGAACCGCGTTATACGGCCTACCATGAAAAGCTGGCAAAGCTATGCCGCGACGGGCTTTCAAAGGGAATTACAGTTGTCATAACTGCGGCTGATACTAAGGGTATCGTTTCTTATCTTGGCGGCTTTAAACAGAAAATCGCCTTTGAACTGCCGCCAGATAAATATGGAGAGGTTTTCACCACCGGGAAAGTCGGCTTAATCGGGAACAACCCCGGCCACGGCTTTGCGAACGTAACGGTAAAGCCGGACGGAGTTACCGGAACATTCCGCATGAACCTACCCTATGAGGTTCAATGCACATTGCCGTACAAACCTGAAAATGCCGAGGGCAGCGCCGACACAGAGGACACCTTCAAAGCAAAGGTTCAGAAAAAGTACGACTCACGAAGTGTAAAGAAATATCAGACCTTTCCTAAAGAGCTTACACGGGAAGAATATGAAACACTGTGTCGGCAGTCACCCCCAAAAGATATTCCTGACGGCGCAGTGAGCGTCGGTTTGGATTATGTTGATTTTAATCCTGTCACCGTGGATTTTGAGAAGTCTAATGTGATCGCAATCTATGGCAAGAAGGAATTCGGAAAAACCAACCTGCTTAATTTACTGCTTGATGGTTTTATCTCAAAGAAGCGTGATGCCCGCGTTATTCTTTTTGATGATGGACGAAATCAGCTTAAACCTATCTATGATAGCATCAGCGGTAAAACAGATACGATATTGATCAATAAGCATGCCGAGATTCCCCTGAGCTATAAAGATGGATCATCCGCAACTAAGAAGCTATCCCCAATTCAGCAGTTTTACAAATATCTGAACGAAAACCATCTCACTCTAAGCAAATCATTTTTAGCCGAAACCTATGGGCTAAAAGGTGCTTTGGCGCGAGACCTTGACAGTAAAATTCCTGATTACAGCGGCGAAGCAACACCTTTTACCGTTTTTGTCATTCAAAGCAAATCGGTATATATCAATGATCTTGAGAAAAAGCAGTTCATTGAAAAAATCCTTTCTCAGATGCTTGATGATGCTGAGGAAAGAGGATATCTGTTTATCTTTTCCGATATCCAGAAGATCAATGAGGCTGAGACAAACTCTGCTTTCAAAAATGCGGTAAACATAGCCTTTTTGCTGGACAATATAGCGGAATTTGCCGGGGAGCGCGGTCAGAAAACCCTCTTTGGAGATATGGACGTGAAATCTCTTAAAGAAGATTACGCTCGCTGTGAAAGAGGCGACGGCTATTTTTACGATGCTGAAGCAGATAATTTGCACAAACTGAAATTTATTAAATATTGAAAGGATGAATTGTTATGGCAGAAGCTTTTGTATCGGCTGATATCAGTAAAATTGCGCAATTTGAAAAGGACAGTGTCGAGGCAATTGCCGAGTTTAACTCCATCAAAAATAAGTTCGACAGCATTAATACCACCTTGCTTTCGAAATGGAAGGGGCAGGGTGCCGATGCGTACAAAAAGGAGTCCGATTATATTTTGGAAAAAATCGGCGGTATCAAGGATGTTCTTGATAGCATAAACAATAGCGTCGTCAAGGATGTCAAGGATAATTATTTAAGTTTGGATGAGGAGCTGGGCAAGTTTAATGTGAATCCTCAGTCCGGCGAAGGCGGATGATGTCATCAGGTCCATACAAGCATCCTCTCAAACTCAGGAGCAGAAAATTGATGCGCTTGAGACTTTTAAAAAGAACAACGAACAATTCATAATGGACGTTGAGCGCATTGACGCCAATAAGGATGGCTGAAATGAGAATAAAATTTTTGCTGTTGCTTTTAGCACTTTTAATGCTATTTGGAGGAGGATGCTCGATGAAAAAAGATCGTAATTTACCGGAAATTAAACTGATAGATTTATCTGAAAACTAAAACAATCTAAAATTTATACAATATTGAAAGGATGAGATAGAAGCGATGGGAGCGCCAAAGGCAGGCGGCAATGTTGTTGCCACAGATGACAAGCAAAAAAACAAGCAACAAATCGAAAAATTGAGCGTACTGAATGAAGGCTCAAAGGAATCTATATTCAATTTGATTTTTGCTGAATCAAATGGAGTTTCGAAGAAGCAATGAGCAATGAAATCATCGGTAATTCTTACAAATACATTATTGATACGTCTCACGGAATAAACAAAGACGGCTTTATTGCGATTGGCACGGAGAGTATCGTTTACAAAGGCTTAAAAACGAAACTTAACGGAGGTCTTCAGTTTTCATGCGTCTTAAAGTTTAAGCCGAAGGCTGTTGTGATGGACGGAAAAATTGTTGACAGGCTGAATATCTTCAAAACCGAGGAATGGAAGATATTTGAGGAGCTCAGGGAATGCCGCTCCATCGTCAGGGTAGACGACGTTATTGAGGATCTGGGTGAGTTCAGTTCTATCTGCAACAAGATTGACAGCGGGGTTATCGACAAATCCACCTATTTCTGCGTCGTTGAGGAATTCATCGATGGTTGGTCTCTTGAGGAATATTGCCGCGAGGAATATTGGAAGCTGAGAAGAATTGAGCCCCTGGGCAATGGGCTCTCAAACGTTATTAATTATCATGACTTTGAATCCGATGAAAAAAGAGCGGTAACTTTAAGCTATACATACGACAACACTTTGAAATATCAAAATCAGATTTTGCTTTTCATGATAAACCTGTGCGAAATTATGGAATTCGCCACAGAACAAAAAAATATTTTGCATTTAGATATAAAGCCGGAAAACATCATGGTTACAAGATATGGCAAGGAATTGGTGCTGATCGATTTTGGAAGATCCAAAAAAGTCACAAAAGCCAACAGGTTTTCAGAGAGCGATTTATCTGAGGTTGATTATAACAAGAATGAAACTTTAGAAAAAATGTATCAATACGGAACATTGGGTTACGCGGCGCCGGAATGCTATTCCAAGGCCTCAAACGGTTCTCTGTTTCCTTTTTCTTCTAATTTTGAGCAAGGAAAAATGTCAGTCGAAAGCGATATCTTCTCTTTCGGTGCGACATTTTGGGAATGCTTAAATATTTTTGAGCTGATTACTAAAACATCAAAGTTTTCCAATGATTCTCATGATTTTTACAAAGACAATTTTTTGAACGATGACACTTATTTTAACAGAGATTTATCCTGCACATCTCTTTATTATCACAAAAAACTGGAAAGCATTATCAAGAAATGCACCAAAAGGCGGGCAAAACATTATATCGATTTAGACAATAGGGATTATTACCATTCGTATAGGGATTTAAGAAAAGATTTAGAGAACGCGAAAGATTCTGTCCCGACAATCGTAAAGGAAGAGAATACAAAGGTTAGAAACGCTTTCAGGTGGTCAGGACGGATGCTTTCGCTGTTTACTGTATTTCTGACTATATTTTTTATCTACCAGAGCATGGCGTTTAGAATCGCCGAAGGTAAATGGGACAATCTGACTTCCAATTATAATGATACTCAATTTTACAAAATGGAAGAAATCGCGGGCGACTTAATCAGAACTGTCCCTGCAAACAGGGTGGACGCCACTTATTCAAAAATTGCCGCTTTTACATATACGGGCGGCGGCGATATATCTGAGTTTGAGGGTGCGTTGCTCGTAAGGCTTTTGCAGCAAATCAACAATGCAAGCCTGTTGCCCGAACGAATCGATGAAATTATGCGAAATGCCAATACACGAAGATTTAGAGAAATTTCGACCGAAATTGTAAAACTTCAAGTAACAGGTGAAAGTATTGGCTATGATTTAGCAAGGGCAATTTTCAATGTCGAAGTCGGAAAAACCGAGCTTGTCGCTGCATATGAAACTTTAATTGAGCACCAAGACAACATTGAGTTTCGCAGTGCTGTTGTCAAGCTAAAAAATGTGCTTGACAACGACGAAGCAATTAAAACTATTGCAGCCGATACAGGACGCAGCAGACCAGAAATACAAGAATTCTTTAAGAGTGTGGCGGCAAAGGAGGCACAGTCATGAAAAAGCTGTTTGAAAAAATCAAAAAGGAGTTTGAAAAATATTTAATCGTCAATTATGTGACAGGCTCGTATGTGAAATTCTTGCTGTATTCAATAGGGATATTTGCAGCAGTATTCGCTGTTCTTTTCGTTTCGGGCTTGTATAACCGGCTTGAAACCGCTCTTGATTTGAAATACGACTCGCCGTTTATTTTGGCTCCGTTATACGGGTTTATCATTTTGGCGTTGTTATGCTTTTTCGTTGGATTTCTCATGTACTTTTATAAATACAAAAGATCCAAAACAAAAAGCACATTTTATAAAGCTTTTTCAAGTGTATTGGATGAAAAACAGATTGATAAGGGTTAAGATATGAATCTGAAACTCTGCAACTACATATGAGCTGCCAATTAACTATCTGTGGTTTCTCTAAGTGCGCAGGCGTTTTGCATATTCAAAAGAATAGAAAATTAGCTGAAGTTCCAGGCTCGGAAACCTGAGGCTGTGGAGCTATATGTATAATATTCTCGAAAACCGGAGGGTGTTTAGAAATGACTAACATTATGAGGAATAGCGGCAAGCGTGTTTTTGCCATATTGATTGCGACAATATTGATTGTCGGTATAATTCCTGGATCAGTGCTGCCGGGGGTGTTTGCGGCAACACAACCGATATTTACTGTCGAGATACCAAATACGGTAGGCGGGAGTATTTCCGTCACACTTAAGAACAGCATGAATGCGACCGAAACACAGACAGAGCCCATGTTTGACGGCGTTGCGACATTCACAGATTTTGTCGATTTAGACAACACCTACGACATTGCTATTACCGGCATGACTAAGTATGATGATTTTTATGATACAGGGCTGTTTTTGGGAGGTGCAGGTATTTCATTTACCGCCGCCGATTTTGATCTTAAGACGTTTTCGATTACAACGAATTATGATGAGCCGAGCCTAAAGGGAACGATTACCGCCTCAGAAATGTCAATTCCATATGGTTCAATCAAAAGTGTCACAGCAGAAGCTTTGAACGGTTATTTGATTGCGGAATTTTTTGTTGACGGAGAGCCGGTTCTTGAAGCAGTGAATCGTGAGGAGTACACCTGCGAATTCGAACTTGTTGCTGATAACCATATTGTCTATGTCGCATTTATCGCAAAAACATGGGAAATAAATTTTACAATCTATGGTAGCGGAACAATAGATGATGGAACCAACGTCATAACTGATGGCGGAAAAATCACCGCAAGCGAAGGGGACAGCCCCGGCTTCACCGCGACGGCAAACAAAAATTATCATATCAGCAGCGTCGTTATTAGCCCAACTCCCGATACACCAATAACAGGAGCCTTTGATAGCACCCGAACTGAATATACACACATATTTACAGGCATTAGCAAGGATTATTCCGTTACGGTGACCTTTTCAATTAATACATATGATATCGCCATATCCTCTACGGGCAATGGCTCTATTACCGTAGGCGGTTCCCCCGCCGGAGGATCGCAAAAAGTCGGTCACGGCAGCAACTTGTCACTCAGCATTACTCCAGATGCCGGACACATGATCGGCTCAATATGGATCAATGGCTCTGAAATTGACGATGACGACCCCAATTTGACCATATACGAAGATTATACCTATACGTTTATAAATGTAACAGCGGCAGGTTCCAGCATTTCAGTTTCATTTGTGCCAATAGGTATTACCGATGAAAACGAAGAGGATTTATTCACTTTTAATCACAGCCATAAGGTTGATTATTACGAGACCGCCACACAAAGATTTTACGTTTTTAAAAACAATGCATCCGTTACTTTTAATCCGGTGGATTCCATAAAATATAGAAGCATCCAAATTGATGGCTCCGGATTTGAGCCCAGCCAAACCTTAACCACTTCAAGAACGATTACAACGGTTAGCATAAGTACAAGCAGGAACGGAAGAAGAGGAACAGAAACAAAAACCCTTGCTAAGGATATTGTAATTGTTATCGACAAAGCCGTCCCGACAGCAGCCGATATCCCGGCGATGGAGTGGACGAATCAGGATTATACGGTAAGCGGAATCGTGACCGACCAAGATACTGTGGCGTTTCCATCCTCCGGTTTTTCAAGAGTTGTATGGAGTAAAAGCACGTTAACGCCCGCTCAAGTATTGGCTGAGACGACCAATACCGCGCTTATTACTGATACGGCAAAATCGGGAGATACCATATCTGGAAAGTATGCTTTTACAATTACGGAAGAACAAAACAACGAAACCTTCTATGTATATGCCGTCGATAAAGCTGACAACGTTTCCGCCGCGAAAACGGTTAATATTAAAATCGACAAAACGCCGCCTGAAATTACAGGTTTTCACTTTCAGCAAAAGCCGGCGACACTCTCTCAAGTCATTAACTTCCTGACTTTCGGAACCTTTTCTAACAATGAAATTGAAGTGGTGGTTACTGCGAACGACTCCGGCATTTCATCCGGGTTGGACAAAATTACCTTATACAGTGACGAAGTCGCTATCGGAGCGCCTAAAGCCGTTTCAGGTTCTTCCGCTACATTTACGCTGACTCTCGCTGATTTTAACGCAAACGAAATCTCAGCTTCAATAAAGGATATAGCAGGCAACTCATCGGCAGGAAAAACAAAACCGACCGATCCGGGCGTAACATCAAACGCGTTCAGCGATATTGTCAGTCTCAAAAATGAAGAGCCAACGATTTCTATTGTTCCGGCAAGTAGCGCGCTACATACAAATGGGACAGAAGAATGGTATGATGGGGACGTAGGATTTACCATAACGGTTGACACTGAAAGCGGCGGCATTTTTTCGGTTATCATTAAGGTTAATGGTCAGGTTGTTACCACCGATAAGAATGGCAAAGCCATAGACGAAAATTTCTATGAGTCCCTGACGCTGCAAGAAATATTTACAGTTAATACAACTCAAAATCCTGTTGACGGTGAGAATATTATCGAGGTTGTTGCCGTAAACAATTTCGGCAATGAAGAAACCGTCGGAAGAACAGTGTACATAGACACAACAAATCCAGATATAGCCGGATTCAGCATTACGAAAGAAAATGGCAGTGCTTTGAGCAAAACGCTGAATTTTTTAACGTTTGGCATTTTCTTCAATGAGCGGGTTAAGGTCACAATAATCGCCGACGACCGCGGCGGAGCTTCTGCAGGCATGAACACAATTACGCTGTATGCGGACGGAGATCCGATTGCCGGCTCGCCAAAAGCTGTAACAGCCGTTGGCGATGGCACATTCCAGGCAGAATTTGTTCTTCCCGCGTCAGCGATTACCGTTGCATCGAAACACATTGATGTGCTTTTATCCGCCGTGGCCACTGATAATGTAGGCAACGTCACGGGCCGTGATGCTGCCCACCCGGATGGAAAGTCCGGTGCGCCGAATACGATAAATTCCGATATTCTTAACAGCAGGCTAATGATCGAGACAGTTCCTCCGACTATAGACATTGATTTCCCCGATGCGGTTTATACGGAGAAGGGAAAGAAATGGTATCCAAATGACATTTTGTTTACCATCACAGCAAGGGATGTGGATTCAGGCATTCGCAGCGTTGAAATCAATATAAACGGCGAATCCATTACTGCCGACAGAAATGGAAAAGCGATAAACGCCGACTTCTACCTGAGCGAAACGAACGAAGCGGTTTTTCATATAAACACCAATCAAGGTGAGATTAACGCCGACGGTTCTTATGCAATTGAAGTAACTGTCGTAGACAATGCCGACAACGCGTATTCTATAAGCGATATCGTATATAAAGACATTGACGATCCCTATATCACAAGATTTGAGTTCGTCCCCGCGACTTCTAACGGGATTTCTGAAACATCTGAGTTTATTGAGTTTTTTGAATATGGATTTTATTTCAAAGAAGAATTTATCGCAAATATCCATGTTTCAGATCTGGAACCTTCATCCGGTCTTAATAATGTAGCCTATCGCTTTGTTTCTTACCAAAACGGAAAGAGGCAAGGTGAAATAAGCGGTACTCAAGAAATAGTGGCTGGCGTGGCGTCGCTTACGGTTCCCAAAGGCTTCAAAGGGCAAATATTTGTGGAAGCGTTTGACAACGTCGGCAATCAATCAGGCGATAAAACGACGCAGGCATTCGCGATTGACGCCATTGCTCCTGAAATTGAGATAACGAACAATACCGCCACGGATTATAAAGACGCAGACGGCAATAAGCTGTACCGTACTGATATGAGCTTTACGGTTACTGTTTATGATGATATTTCAGGAATTAAGGAAATCGGCTATTCTCAAAGTGCGGAACAAGAATCGTTTGAAAGAAAGGTCATATCGGTTAATAATACGGGCTATCAAACCGGCGACGAATTGGAAGATGGCTGGATAATTGCTGAAATGGATTTCAACCTTGTCACAAAAGTGATAAAAACTTTCTCGTTTAGTGCGGACGACAATGACGTCTTTCTGACTTTTGACGCAGTCGACCGCAGCGAAAACCGGATTGAAAATGTTCAGAGTGAAAAGATCACCATTGATACAACCCCGCCGGTAATCAATGTAGTTTTCCGCGCCGATGAAGCCAAAAACGAGTATTATTATAGCGCAACCCGGAGTGCGGACATAACGGTTTTAGAGAGAAACTTTGATGCCAGCCTGATTAATACCATTATTGAAAACACTTTCGGACAGGTGCCGTCTTTCTCTTTTACACAAATATCAAATATCGAGTATGTTGCTGTGATCGATTTTGAGGAAGGCGACTATACCTTTGATATGAGCGGTACCGATTTAGGCAATCATACCGTAATCGTTAATTTTAGCGGGGGGAATGAAAACCTATTTTATGTGGACAAAACACCTCCTGTAATTGAAGAGAATTTTATCACTTTCAGTAATGCCATTACCGATAACAGCTTTAACAAAGATATGACGGCTACCATCAAAATAACTGAGCATAACTTTGACCCTGAACTGACAAATCTTATAATTACAAGGAAAGGTGCGGGCGAAGCGCATAACGGCGTGGATATGGTTGACGTGACGGATATGATGGGCGGAAACCGCTGGGAGTCTCAGGGAGACGTTCACACAATATCATTTGCATTTGATGTTGATGCAGTTTATCAGATTGAAATAACCCCCCGGGATTTAGCAGGAAATTCTGCCGATCAGCGCAGTACGGTTGTTTTTGAAATTGATAAAACCGTACCTATTGTTTCCGCTAAAAACGAGAAATATGTCAGCGCAGATGACGTTGAGTTTTTGGATATGTATCCGTATTCAAGAAAAGATGAACCTGCTCCGACAGTTGAATTTATGGATTTGAACATAGACCACATCAGATATGATTTAACGGTCTATATCCCGGATTATACGAACGGAAAAAACGAGCCTGTGGTTAAACCCGTTAAGGTTTACCTGAATGAAGACAAAAATCAGTCGGGCGTCATTAAGGGCAACTTATTTACCTTGCCGGATTTCACGAAAGACGGCATTTATGCGGTAAAATTAGTTGCCGTTGATACGGCCGGAAACGAAAGCGTCCTTAATTTTAATACTTATGTAAGACTAATTGAGGATGATGTGCTTGCATATATTTCTAACAGCAGTTTAGAGGCGAAAACGGGCTGGTATTCCATCCAATACGAAAACGGTGACACCATAAGCAAGAAACCGGATAATTTCAGCGATATTGATATCGTCGTCTTCGCAAATAAAGATACCGGCAGGGATATCGTGCTGCGGGACAATAACGGCGCAGAATTGAATACAAATCTGAAGGCGATAGAAGACGACAATATGTTCGGCATCGGAATTTACAGCTATACTTTAAACGCTGATTATTTCAAAGAGAATTTCCAGGACGATACCGACGTCGAACTGCACTTATCGGTAAAAAATGACCAAGTCCGGATAGATTTGGGCAAATTGCATATTGATAACATTGCGCCGATTTGCAATATACCCGGAGACTTCAAATCATGGTCTTGGTACTATGGTAATGAGGACCGTACAATTACGATTTCTAATATCAGTGAGTTGATTGATGAGAGTCAATGTAAAGTATACAACAACGGTAGGGAAATTGATTTCGTATATTCGAGCGAAAACAACACATTAACGTTCACGCTTTCAAAGGGCTGGCATAGCGTCGGAATTGTACTCGCCGATGTGGCAGGCAACGTAAACAATATCCAGGAAAGAGAAAATATTCATATCGGATTATTCTGGCTGTATATTATCATTGCAGCGTCAGTCATTGTGGCGCCAGCAGCCGTCGCCATTGTCATACATCGTGTTAAAAAGAAACGAATGCTGGAAAATGCTTGATTCTAAAATGATTATGTTGGAGAGTCAGCAACACCGGTGCCTAAAGTTTCTTTTTTAGTTCAAAAAGGAGGCTTAGGGCTTCGAGCGGAGAGAGCGTATTGAGGTCTGTCGCTTTTATTACGTCGGCGACCTCTATACTTCCTGTGTCGAGAAGAGACATTTGAGCAAAGCCAAACTCCGGCGAGGAAGGCTCGGGAGCGGGCAACCCGGATGCGGAAAAATCGGATGGAGCTTGGAGAGCCCGTTTTTTACGCGAAAGGGTTTTCCCGTTTGCGAGGCTGTCATCGCTCTCGAGAGCCTCAAGCGCCTCTTTTGCGCGTTTTATTACACTTTCGGGAACGCCCGCAAGACCGGCGACTTCAATACCGTAACTGTCGTCCGTGCTGCCCGGTACGATCTTTCGCAAGAAGATAATGTCATCGCCTCTCTTTTTTGCCGAGATATTATAGTTTTTTACACCCTCTATCTCGTTTTCGAGCGTTGTTAGCTCGTGATAATGCGTCGCAAACATCGTTTTTGCGCCGAGCTTGCTTTTATCGGTCGCGTATTCGAGCACTGCGCGGGCTATGGCCATGCCGTCGTATGTTGAAGTGCCCCGCCCTATTTCATCGAGTATGAGAAGGCTTCGGTGCGTCGCGTTTGTGAGAATGTTTGCGACCTCAGTCATCTCTACCATAAAAGTTGATTTTCCTGCGGCAAGGTCGTCTCCCGCGCCGATTCGCGTAAACACGCGGTCGGCAATGCCGATTTGCGCCGTACGCGCAGGCACAAAAGAACCCATTTGCGCCATCAATACGATCAAGGCGGTTTGGCGCATATACGTAGACTTGCCGGCCATATTCGGCCCTGTTATGATCGCGGTTCGCGCAGAGGCTTGGTCTAAGTATGTATCGTTTGGCACAAACAGCGAGCCGTCCCCTAAGAGTTCAACGATTGGATGCCTGCCGTCTTTGATATCAATTATGCCGGAATCGTCAATATCGGGCATGGAGTAGTTGTTTAAAGCCGCGACATGAGCAAAAGAACAAAGCGCGTCAAGCTCTGCGATGCTCCGCGCGGTTTTTTGCACTCGCGAAGCCGTGGCGGCTATTTTGACGCGCAGCTCTTCAAACAGCTTATATTCCAATGCCGTGAGGCTGTCCTTTGCCGAAAGAAGCTCCGTCTCCAGCGTTTTGAGTTCTTCGGTTATAAAACGCTCGCAGTTTGCCAAGGTTTGCTTTCTGATATAATTATCAGGCACATCATCGGAAGATGAACGGGAGATTTCGATATAATATCCAAAAATCTTGTTGTATCCGATTTTCAATTTCTTTCCGGTACGCTCACGTTCGTTCTGCTCAATATCAGAAAGAGCCGCCGAGCTGTTGTGTAAAAGGGCGCGCAAACGGTCAACCTCACCGTCAAATCCGTCCTTGATGAAGCCTCCTTCGCGGATTGAAAACGGCGGGTCGTCTTGTATGGCGGCGTCTATCTGCTCGGCTGTATCGGCGAGCAAATCTATTGAAGCGCACTCGCGAAGAGCCGCCGACTGCATAGCATTGAGATGTGCGGTTATCTCGGGCAAAACGAGTATGGAGGCCGAGAGAGCTTTGAGGTCTCGAGATAGCGCGTTGCCGTATGCTATTTTACCGATGAGCCTTTCAAGATCGTTTATTTTTCGCAGATTTATTATGATTTCACCTCGCGGCACGGTATTTGACACAAGCTCAAAAACGGCGCTTTGACGGCGCAAAATAGGCGCGATTGAAATTAGCGGATGCAATAACCATGAGCGTATAAGCCGGTGTCCCATCGGCGTTTTTGTCTTATCGAGAGCCCAAAGAAGGCTGCCCTTTTTGTCTCCCGTTCTCAAAGTGCTGATAAGCTCCATGTTGGAAATGGTATTTATGTCAAGCTCCATGTATGCCGCTTCATTATTGCTGCGCAGCTCTTGAAAATGAGATATGTCGGTTTTTTGCGTTTTTGAAAGATAGCGAAGCAATGTGTTGACGGCGAGCTTTGCGGTGTCGGAAAAAGGCGAAGATGAATCGCCAAAATCCGCCGAGACAGATTCGCCGCTGTCCGCGCATACATTGTTTACCAAGCAGCCAAGCTGTGTTTTGAGATATTTTGTCAGACGCTCCGCCATATCCTGACCGCCGGAGATCAGAGCCTCAGAAGGCGCGTAAGATGCCAGTTCGTTTTCTATTGCGCGTATGTCGCTGTCGGGAAAGTCGGTCACGGAAATTTCACCGGTGGAAAGATCGGCAAAGCATACGGCGGAGGGTTTGCCAAATTCGGCAATATACACACAGCACAGATAATTTGAACGTCCCTCATCGAGCATTGACGTTTCCATCAAGGTACCGGGCGTGACAGTGCGAACCACGCCGCGCGCCACAATGCCTACGGCATCCTTTGGGTCCTCAAGCTGTTCGCATATGGCTACTTTGTAACCCTTGTTTATGAGCTTTGCTATATACGGCTCTGCCGAGTGATACGGAACTCCGCACATGGGCATACGCTCTTCTTCGCTGCTTGTCCTGTCACGCGTTGTCAGCACAAGGTCAAGCTCGCGGGACGCGATTTTCGCATCCTCGCTAAACATCTCGTAAAAATCGCCAAGCCGGAAAAAAAGGATGCTGTCGGGATTTTGCCCTTTTACGTCTAAATATTGTCGCATCATTGGAGTCATTGAAATACCTCAGTGTCTAAAGGGCAGCTCTTAAAACCTGTGTCGTCAGATTTTAAGAGATAACCTTAATTATATTTGCTCATCGCGGAGTCCACGCCGTCCATTATGATTGTTTCCACAGCCGCCGCCGCCTTGAGAGCCGCTTCGCTGACAAGCCTCAAATCGTCGCCGCCAAGTACCGAGAGAACCCAATCGGCCATATCGTATTCATCGTGGGGCGGTGCGCCGACGCCGATACGCACGCGCGGAAAACCTTCGCCGCCGCATTTTGTTATAATATCGCGAAGCCCGTTGTGGCCGCCGGAAGAACCGCTCCGGCGTACGCGAAGACCTCCGACGGGCAGTGAAACTTCGTCTGAAACAACGATCACATTCTCAAGCGGCGTCTTATAAAAATTCATCGCTTGACGGACGGATTTGCCGCTGAGATTCATATAGGTTTGCGGCATCACGAGCAAAACCCGCCGTCCGCCAAATGTCACCACGGCGGTCATCGCGTTGAATTTTATGCGGTCAATTTTTACAGCAAGCCGATTTGCGATAATATCGGCAGTCATAAAGCCGGCGTTGTGGCGCGTGTTGTAATACCTAAGACCGGGATTTCCCAAGCATACGACTATCCACGAAACAGGCTCCAAGTTTCTTCTAAAGAACATATATTCCGCACCTCACATATGCAGCCGCGTCTTTGCTGTGTAAAGACGCAAAAGCATATTACTTAAATAAAGAGGCAATTGACACCTCGTCAAAAATACGCCGGATAGCTTCCGCAAAGAGAGGGGTAGCCGTCAGATATTTAATCTTTTCGCACGGCTCGCCTTTTGAAAAAGGAATGGTGTCAGAGAAAATGACTTCCTTAACCACGCTTTGCTCAATGCGCTCAACGGATTTTCCGGAAAGCACTCCATGACTCGCGCACGCGTATATCTCCGTGGCTCCGCCTTTTTCGACGAGAGCTTTTGCCGCTTCGCAAAGGCTGCCCGCCGTGTCAACCATATCGTCAAAGAGTATGACGCGCTTGCCCTCAACACTGCCGATGATGTTCATGACTTCGGAGTGATTTGCTTTTTCCCGCCGCTTGTCAACAATGGCAAGACCGAGATTCATTTTCAAGGCAAATGCCCGGGCGCGCGCCACAGAGCCAATATCGGGCGAAACAATTATTACGTCGTCCATGTTACCCTTAAATTTTTGCCTGAAATAATCAAAAAAGAGCGACGCCCCGGCGAGGTTGTCAACGGGTATATCAAAAAAGCCCTGTATTTGCGCCGCGTGCAAATCCATCGCCAGAACCCTGTCCGTGCCGGCGGCGACAATCAGGTTTGCCACGAGCTTTGCGGAAATAGGGTCGCGAGCTTTTGCTTTTCTGTCTTGCCGCGCATAGCCAAAGTATGGCATAACGCAGGTGACGCGGTGTGCCGAGGCGCGTTTACACGCGTCAACCAATATGAGCATTTCCATAAGATAATCGTTTATCGGCGTACAGGTGGACTGAATGATAAATACATCAGAGCCCCGCACCGAATCGTCGAGAGAGACCGCGATTTCACCGTCGGAAAACGTAGAAACATTTGAACCGCTAAGGCGCACGCCCAAAATCCGGCAGACATTTTCCGCGAAAGGCTTATTTGAGTTTCCGCAAATGATTTTGATATCCTTGCCGTGTGACATTGTTTTGCCTCCTGTTAATTATTGTTTTTTACACGTTTTTAAAATGACCGCCGCGCAAGTTTAGTCGGCATAATCGCCGGAGTGAGCGCCGCTCGAAATGATTATTTGGTCGGGCGAAACAAGACCCAAAAGTTCTTCGGCTATGCGCCGGACAACATCCGGGTCGTCGGTGTTGTCAAGCATATATTCAAGCTCAGCTATTCTTTGCTCAAACTCGGCAATTCTTTGCTGTGCTTCCGCTATGCTTATTTGACCGCCCGGTACTTGAATGTTTTCGGTTTGGTCTTTTCTTTGTTGGTAGATAAAAATGAGCAGCACAATGTTCATTACCGCCAACGCAATAAAGATAATCACCGTAAAAACGCTAGGTCGCTTAAACATGACAAAATCTCCCGAAAAGTATTATACAACATTTTTACGAGATGTGATATACTTGGCGGAGAATATTTCATGAGATTTTTTTGCAAATGCCCGGCGAGGCTTGAAAAGGAACAGCAAAATGACTAAAAAAATTTTATTGCTGATATTGATTTTGCCAATGCTTATTATGTTTTACGCCTGTGCTTTTTCGGGAGAAGATGACGATAGCGGACAAACAGACGGTACGCAAACACCCCCGGAAGATTCCGATATGAAAGGAAACAGCACAATGACACCAAAAACGCTCGTAAATCCGAATGCCGACGACAATGCGCTACGGCTCATGAGCTTTTTGGCCGATCAATATGGGAAGAGCTTTTTATCCGGGCAGCAGTCGCAAGGCGATTGGCGGCGGGATCACGGGCTTTTTGGCGGCGAGGCACAGTTTGTCTATGAGCAAACAGGCAAACGCCCGGCCGTAATAGGTTTGGATTTTATTGATTACTCGCTGTCGCGTGTTCAGCGCGGCGCTCCGAGCGTTTATGAAACCGAAGCGGCTATCACAGCTTGGGAAAACGGTGCCATCGTTACATTCTGCTGGCACTGGAACGCTCCTTCTCCGTATATAGACGGGACATGGTACAGGGCGTTTTATACCGAACATTCAACGCGCGGGTTTTTTAGGGAAATAATGTCCGGCAATGATCCGGAGGGGTATCAGCTTCTCCTTGACGATATAGACGCGATTGCAAAGCAGCTTATCATATTGCGCGATGCGGGAGTTCCCGTCTTGTGGAGACCTTTGCATGAAGCGAGCGGAGGCTGGTTTTGGTGGGGCACGGACAAAGATTCATACTTAGAGCTATATAAGCTGATGTTTGAGATTCTTACATACGAGCATAATCTGACAAATTTGATATGGGTCTGGAACGGTCAGGATAAAGACTGGTATCCCGGAGATGAGTATGTTGACATTATCGGCGAGGATATTTACACGAGCGCGTACGATTATTCGTCGCAGTCGGCCAAGTTTTTTGAGGCGGCAGCATATACCGACGCAAACAAAATGCTTGTTTTATCCGAAAACGGCGTTTTGTTTGACCCGGACACGGCAAAACGCGACGGCGTAACGTGGGGCTATTGGTGTGTATGGAACGGAGAGTTTGCGACTACGGAAAACAATACACATTTTGATAAGCTCATAGAATTTTACAACCATGAGCTTGTCCTGACGCTTGATGAGCTGCCGGACTTAAAGACATATCCGATAGGCTAAAACGGCGCGATCGTCTTATTCGTCTAATTTCGCGGCGGCAAAAACCTTCGCAGGCATTTGAGTATATCGTCCAAATTCGCAGGCTTGCCAATGTGGGCGTCCATGCCCGAAGCAAGGCAGCGGTAAATATCCTCTTTGAAAATATTTGCTGTCAGGGCAATGATAGGAATGGTTGCGGCTTTCGGCAAGGCGAGTTTTCGTATTTCTTTGGTCGCTTCGTAGCCATTCATTCCGGGCATTTGAATATCCATAAAAATCATGTCGTAGCGTTCGGGGTCGTTTGAGAACATTTCCACAGCCTCGACACCGTTTTCGGCGCAGTCGGTTTCAATTGCCAGAGGCTTTAGCATCGCCCGCACTATTTCATGGCTTATTTCGTCATCATCCGTAAGCAAAATACGGTATCCGGCAAAATTGTCCGCGCCTTTTTCAAAACCGTGTCTTTTTGGCGCACTACCGGCGGAGGCGCCCCGACTATCGGCGCTCGCGTTTTTTTCTGGATTGATATACGGCAAACTCATATTCGGCACCTCCCATGTGTTTTAGTAAAGCGGATTTTGTTTATCCTTGGCGCGCCCGACTGGATTCGAACCAGCCACCTGCGGAGTCGGAGTCCGCCACTCTATCCAAATGAGCTACGGGCGCACTTTACATTACTTTAATTATATGATACTATTTGCGATTGTCAACAAAGTTTTGTTAGGTAACTGATATAAGAGGAAATTAAAGACCTGTCATTGGTCGTTCCTGTCATAAACGAATAGAAAGGACAGGTCAGAAAATGTTAGAAAAACTGATTGCCATTGAAGAAAAATATATTGCCCTTGAAGAGCGTATGCAAAGCCCGGAAGTTTATTCCGACCCAATGCTGTATGCAAAGATAGCGCGTGAGCAAAAGGAAATACAGCCTGTCACGGAAACGTACAGGCGGCTTTTAAAAGCTCAAAAAGAGATGGAATCCGCAAAAGAGCTGATGAGCGATGCAGAGCTTCGCGAGATGGCAACTGAGGAGTTTGAGGCGGCGCAGGCGCAGATAGAAACTATAACCGAAGAACTCAAAATATTGCTTTTGCCCGGCGACATTCATGACAGCAAAAACGTGATCATTGAGATACGCGGCGGCGCGGGCGGCGATGAAGCGATGCTCTTCGCAAACAGCCTTTACCGTATGTATGCGATGTATGCGGAATCAAAGCGTTGGAAAGTTGAAGTCGCAAATCTGAATGAAACCGAGCTTGGAGGTATCAAAGAAGTCAGCTTTATCATTGAGGGAAACGGTGCATATTCGCGTTTCAAATTCGAAAGCGGTGTGCATCGCGTGCAGCGCGTCCCGGAGACGGAGGCTTCCGGCAGGATTCACACAAGCACGGTCACTGTGGCGGTTTTACCGGAAGTTGAAGACGTCGAGTTTGAGATAAACACGGCTGATTTGAGCATTGATACGTTCCGCTCGAGCGGCGCGGGCGGGCAGCACGTAAATAAAACAGAATCCGCGATTCGCATTACGCATATACCGACGGGTACGGTGGTCGAGTGTCAGGATGAACGCAGCCAGCATAAAAACCGTGAACGCGCAATGAAAATACTCGCTTCACGCTTATATGAAGAAGAGCAAAGAAAGCAGGCGGCGCAGCTTGCCGCGGAGCGTAAAAGCCAAGTTGGAACAGGAGATCGCTCGGAACGTATCAGGACATATAATTATCCGCAAGGCCGCGTAACGGATCACAGGATAGGGCTGACTTTATATAAACTTGAACAAATCTTAAACGGTGCGCTCGACGAGGTAGTTGACGCGCTCATCATGGCGGACAGAGCCGAAAAGCTAAAATCGACAGACATTTAAGAGAGGGTTTTGGCGAGGCTTCAAAGCGGCATAGAGGAAATGATATATGCAGACTGTTGTAATAAAAGACGGGGATTTATCATATGCCGCCGCAGTGCTGAAAAACGGAGGGCTTGCCGGAGTGCCGACAGAGACTGTATATGGCCTTGCGGCCAACGGCTATGACGCGGCCGCCGTTGATAAAATATACAAACTCAAGGGACGGCCCGAAGTAAAACCGTTAAGTCTGCTTGTTTCTGATGTTGACGCGGCGGCGGAGGTTTGTGCGATATTTCCCAAAGCGGCTATGGAGCTTGCCAAGGCATTTTGGCCGGGGCCTCTCACCATCGTATTGCCTTGCAATAAAAAAGTGCCTCCGGTAGTGACGGCAACAGGTTACACAGTGGGCGTCAGATGCCCGGATCACCCAAAAACACTTGAGCTATTGCGCCTTGCCGGAGTGCCCATCGCCGCGCCGTCGGCAAACATCTCAGGCTGCCCCAGCCCCAAAACCGCACAAGAGGTGCTCAAGTATTTTGACGGAAAAATAGAATGTATTATTGACGGAGGAACTTGTACGCTCGGAGTTGAGTCAACCATCGTTTCGCTTACGGCGGATTCATATAAGATATTGCGTCAGGGGGCGCTGTCCGAAGCACTCATAGCGCGTGTGCTCGAAAAAATGTAAAATTGGCGGTCAAAACAGACTCCGGCGGCAAGAGGGTGGAAAAAGACAATGTTTATAATTGGGATTACAGGTCCGAGCGGAGCGGGAAAAACGACGGCACTTGAAGCGGCGGAAAATTTAGGAGCGTTGGCTCTTGATTGCGACGAAATCTACCGCACACTGCTTGAAACAAATAATGATATGATAAAGCAAATCATTTTGCAGTTTCCTGATGTCCGGGCGAATGGCGTGTCCGACAGGATAGATAAAGCAAAGCTGCGAAAACGCGTACTCGGCAACACGCAGGCCCTTGATAAGCTCGGGGAAATCACGCATAAATTTGTGACGGAAGTGTTGGACGAGAAAATAAGCGAATTTGAAAAACAAGGCGGGAGGGCGGCAGCCATTGACGCGTACGCGCTCATTGAAAGCGGAGTCGGCAAAAGATGCGACATCATAGTAAGCGTGCTTGCGCCGCGGGAAATTCGGGCGCAAAGAATAATGAAACGTGACGGGCTTACGCCTTGCGAAGCGTTATCTCGCATAAACTCGCAAAAGCAAGATGATTTTTATATCAGCGGCAGTGACCGTGTTTTTATAAATGACTATAGCAAAGCGGAGGACTTTAAAAAGATTTGCACAGAGTATTTTAAAAGTGTAGTATAAAAACATTTATGGGAGGTATATATGGTACGGGAACATATAGATAAATGGTTTGCCGAGCATACAGGGGAGATGCTCGCCGACCTTGCAAAACTAATCGAGATAGACAGTGTGCGAGGGCCGTCCGCTGACGGTGCGCCGTATGGAGAAAAGTCCCGGCAGGCGCTCCGCCTTGTGCAGGATATGCTCGAAAAACGCGGTTTTGACGTGCGTGTTTTTAAAGATATGGTTATCAGCTCTGATTTTGGCGCATTGCCGCCGCGGCTGGGAATACTCGCGCACGTAGACGTCGTGGAGGCGGGAGAGGGTTGGGAAACCGACCCGTATAAGCTCACACAAAAAGACGGCTGCCTTTATGCTCGCGGAATCATTGACAATAAAGGCCCGGCAATGGCCGCAATGTATGCAGTGTACTGCATAAAAGAGCTTTTTCCCGATATGGAAAATGGCGTGCAGCTCATTTTGGGAAGCGGAGAGGAAGTGGGATGCGACGATATTGGCGAATATATAAAGCATAATGAAACGCCGCCGTATCTGTTCTCGCCCGATTCTGAATTTCCTGTTGTAAATATCGAAAAGGGACGGCTTTTAATTAACTTTGGAGCTAAGTGGGAAAAAGATATGTCTTTGCCGCGAGTCGTATCAATCACAGGCGGAAAGGTCGCAAATATTGTGCCAAACTATGCGACGGCGGTTATAGAGGGTATCAGCAAAACAGACGCCGCCAGTTACTGCAAGGAGTTTTCGCAAAAAACCGGCGTTGAAATAGCAATATCTCACGACGATTACGACACGTCAAACGCTGACCACGACGCGCCGCGTCCCGAACGCTGCGTACTCATCGCGAAAGGCACGGCATCTCACGCCAGTAGGCCCGATCTTGGCAACAACGCGCAAACCGCGCTTCTTGCAATGCTCTGTGCCATGCCGTTTGCGCAAAGCAAGGGCTTTGGCTATATCTGCGCTCTAAATCGTTTGTTTCCGCACAAGGATACCGGAGGCAAGTCGCTCGGTATTTATATGCAAGACGAAGAGAGCGGCAAGATGACGGTAAACTTTGGCGTACTGCGATATGATGAATATGAGTTTTCGGGAAATTTCGACAGCCGCTCGCCGATATGTGCTGACGAGGTTGATTTGCTTGCGATAGCGGAAAAAGCGTTTGGCCGTGAGGCGATAGAAATCACATATCACGATTTAAAGAAAAGCCATCACACTGCGGGCTCGTCCCCGTTTGTGCAGACACTGCTGCGTATTTACGAGGAATATACCGGCAATACGGGAGAGTGCATTTGCATAGGCGGACATACTTATGTGCATGGCATACCCGGCGGCGTCGCGTTTGGATGCGCCATGCCAGGTGTTGACAACAAAGCGCACGGGGCGGGAGAGTTTATCGCGTTAGACCATTTGGTGATGAGCGCGAAAATGTTTGCGCGAGTAATAATAGAAATTTGCGGCAGCGAAGAGTAAAAAGCTGTCATAAAAATCATTCCGAGAGCGGAGTTATAATCGAGTGAATGAGGGTCGCACAGGGGCATGACCGAATGAGCGAAGATTACAAAGGAGCTATAAATGAAAACAGAATTTTCTAAGAGGCTTGCGCAGCTTCGAAAAGAAAAAGGGTTAAGTCAAAGAGAGGCTTCGGCCGAGCTTGGAATATCGCAGGTTCTCTTGTCGCATTATGAGAATGGCGCCCGCGAACCCAAGTTTGAACTTCTTTTGACAATATGCGATTTTTACCGCGTGACCGCCGACTATCTGCTTGGGAGAACGCGTGAGCGCAAAAACGGAGCAGGTGTGCTCGGGGTCAAGGTGCGGGAAATCATGACTTCCATAGAAGAACTAAAAGAGGCGGAAAACGGACTTTTGGGAAAAATAAAAAAACTCGTGGATGATGTCCCGGAGGATGTAAAAAGCACAGAGGGCGTGGAAAATCAAGTAGCAATCCGCAAACCGCGAAAAAAGCGGCAAACCAAATAACTGCCCGGAAAACACGAAAAAGCGGCAAATGTAAAAGATTCCCGGCAGGGGTGAAAGAGCAAAGGAAACAAATCAAATTATGCAAGAAAACATACGAAACTTTTCAATAATCGCGCATATAGACCACGGCAAATCAACGCTTGCGGACAGGCTGCTCGAGCGTTGCGGCGCTGTTGACGCGCACAATATGGAAGAGCAAATACTTGACAACATGGAGCTTGAACGCGAGCGCGGCATTACGATAAAAGCCCGTGCCGTTGGCCTTTGCTATACGGCAAAAAACGGCGAGACATACAAACTCAACCTCATTGACACTCCCGGACACGTTGACTTTAATTATGAGGTCTCCCGCTCCCTTGCCGCGTGTGAGGGCGCGATACTTGTGGTTGATTCCACTCAGGGTGTGGAAGCGCAGACGCTTGCCAATACATATTTGGCGCTTGACAACAATCTTGAGATTTTGCCGGTCATCAACAAAATTGACCTTGTAAACGCCGATCCCGATAGAGTAAAAAGGGAAATAGAAGATATTATCGGTATTCCGGCGGACACAGCGCCGCGCATTTCGGCAAAGCGGGGCATAGGTATTGATGATGTGCTTGAATATATTGTGGAAGGTATTCCGCCGCCAAAAGGAGATTTAAACGCTCCGCTCCGAGCGCTCATTTTTGACAGTCAATATGACCCGTATAAAGGGGTTATCGTATATATCCGTGTTGTGGACGGGACTCTCGAAAACGACACGCAGATAAAGCTCATGTCTACAGGCGCGGAGTACAAAATAGTGGAAATCGGGCATATGCGGCCTGTTGGCATGGAGCCTTGCGAGAGGCTTTCGGCAGGAGATGTCGGCTATCTGACGGCAAGCATCAAAAACGTCGGAGATACGACGGTTGGAGACACGGTGACGGATGCGGCGTGTCCGGGCGCAGAGCCGCTGCCGGGCTATAACAAGGTGCAGTCTATGGTTTTTTCAGGGCTTTACACGACAGACGGGGCTAAATACCCGGACTTGCGCGATGCGCTGGAAAAGCTAAAGTTGAACGATGCCGCGCTGTCCTATGAGCCGGAATCGTCCGCGGCTCTCGGGTTTGGTTTTCGCTGCGGATTTTTGGGATTGCTGCATATGGAGGTTATCGGAGAACGGCTTGAGCGCGAATTTAAACTTGAGCTTATAATGACGGCTCCGAGCGTTATCTATCGCGTTACCAAATCAAACGGCGAAACCATATTAGTTGACAACCCCCTCAATTATCCCGATCCTGCCGTTATAGAGCTTGCCGAAGAGCCTTTTATCAATGCTTCGATCATATGTCCGCCGGATTATGTTGGCAGCGTTATGGAGCTTTGCCAAGACAGGCGCGGCGAATATAAGGAACTTATCTATTTGGAAGCGACGCGTGTGGAATTAAAATACGAGCTTCCCCTCAACGAAGTGATTTATGACTTTTTTGACGCGCTCAAGTCGCGCAGCCGGGGTTACGCATCTTTGGATTATGAGCTGCTCGGATATCGTCCCTCAAACCTTGTGCGCCTTGATATATTGTTAAACGGGGAAATCGTGGACGCGCTGTCTTTTATCGTACACAAGGAAAAAGCATATGCCAGAGGCCGCAAGATCGTAGAGAAGCTAAAAGAGCATATACCGCGCCAACTTTTTGAAATACCGGTGCAGGCGGCAATCGGCGGCAAGATAATAGCCCGCGAAACAATAAGGGCTTTGCGCAAGGATGTTTTGGCAAAATGTTACGGCGGCGACATTACGCGAAAAAAGAAGCTGCTCGAAAAGCAAAAAGAGGGCAAGAAACGTATGCGCAGCTTGGGCAGCGTAAATGTGCCGCAAGACGCGTTTATGGCAGTCTTGAAACTCGACGAGTAGAGACTGCCCAAATGGCGGCGAACGCACCGTCGGCACTCGGCGCCCCAACACCCGCCGCCACAACCAGAAAGGAACAAATCAATGAAACTATACAATACGCTATCAATGAAAAAAGAAGAATTTGTACCGCTGTGCCCGGGAAAGGTCAAGATGTACGTTTGCGGACCGACTGTATATAATTACTTTCACGTTGGCAACGCCCGCCCGCTCATTACCTTTGACGTGCTTCGCCGCTATTTTGAGTATCGCGGTTTTGAAGTCACGCTCGCGCAAAATTTTACCGACGTTGACGATAAGATAATAAACCGCGCAAACGAATTGGGCGTGACGAGCGTTGAAATCGCCGAAAAATACATTGCCGAATACTATACGGATGCCCGCGGGCTTGGCGTCCGTGATGCTACGATATATCCAAAGGCAACGGAGAATATCGCCGAAATTATCGCAATGATATCTGAGCTTGTAGAAAAAGGCATGGCATATCAAAGAGAAAATGATGTTTATTACCGTACCGCAAGTTTTTCGGATTATGGGAAACTTTCAAAGCAGCCGATAGAAGAGCTTTTGGCGGGCGCGCGCGTAGACGTGACGGAGGATAAGGAAAACGCTATAGACTTTGCACTCTGGAAAGGGGCAAAGCCTGCAGAGCCGAGTTGGGATTCGCCGTGGGGCAAGGGTCGTCCGGGCTGGCATATTGAGTGCAGCGCGATGGCGCGAAGGTTTTTGGGCGACACCATAGATATTCACTGCGGCGGGCAAGACCTTATTTTTCCGCACCACGAAAATGAAATTGCTCAATCGGAGGGTGCTACGGGAAAGACATTTGCCCGGTATTGGCTTCACAATGGGTTTATTAACATAGACAGCAATAAAATGTCAAAATCGCTCGGAAATTTCTTTACTGTGCGCGAAGCGGCACAGGCATACGGCTATGAGAATATCCGTATGTTTATGCTGATGAGCCACTACAGAAGCCCTCTCAATTACTCCGGTGAGATACTTGTTCAAGCGAAAAACGCCTTGCAGCGGATAAAGACCGCAAGAGAAAATCTTTCCTTTATCTCCCAAAACGGTGCTATTGCGGAAAAAATGAGCGGCGAGGAAGAGGAATTTGCCAAAACGCTCCCGCAATATCGCGTGAATTTTTGCGAGGCAATGGACGATGATTTGAACACAGCGGACGCGATTGCCGTTATCTTTGAGATGGTTCGCGGGATAAACGCTGTTGTCGCCGACCCGAAAGCATCAAAAATGTTTGCCAACGAAGCTATGAAAATGCTCGATGAACTGACGGGAGTACTTGGTCTATTGTATGCCCGGCACGATGGGGATAAGATGACGCAAGAGGGCGAAAGTGCGGACAGTGATATTGAAGCTCTCATAGCGCAAAGGCAGGCGGCAAGAGAAGAAAAAGACTGGGCCAAAGCGGATGAAATCCGCAACAAGCTGTCTCAAATGGGCATAGTCTTGGAAGATACCCCGCAAGGCGTCAAATGGCGCAGGGCGTAGGGTGAGGAAAGGTTGCCTATGAAAATCAGCTACAAAAAGCAACAATAGCGCAACGCTTACGATTGAAAAAGCCGATTGCAAAAATGGATACCGCCGAAATTTACAAGCATTTAGAAAGGGCTGCATTGTTGATACAAGGAAAAACAAGTAATTACAAGATGGATTATTGTATATTGGAGAGGAGAATTCTCAAATGACCATAGAACGCATCAAACAATTGCTTGCCGATGGCGAGGGGTTGACAATTGAATACAAAGAATGCGTGAACGGACTTAGTGACGGCGTATGGGAAACTGTTTGCTCGTTCTCAAATAGATATGGCGGTCATCTCATCCTCGGAGTAAAAGACAATGGCATACCCGTGGGAGTCAATCCGAATGCAGTACAACAAATGAAGAAAAACTTTGCAAACACTCTAAACAACCCGCAGAAAACTTCTCCTTCCCTGTTTCTCTCCCTTGATGAAATCACGCTGGATGGGATGCTTTTACTCCACTCCCATATTCCGGTCAGCTCACAAATTCAATCCTGTTCCGGCAAAATTTTTGACCGAAATGAGGATGGGGATTTCGACATAACAAATTCCGCCGATTTGGTTGCACAGCTTTCTCTCCGCAAATCAAATCAATTCACCGAGCGTGAGATTTTCCCATATGCGACATTGGATGATTTACGGCTTGACCTCATTGAACGAGTTAAGAAAATGGCCGTAAGCCGTATTTCTGACCATCCTTGGAAAGACATGGATGCGATGGAGATTTTTAAAAGTGCAGGGCTTTACGAAGACGACAAGCGGACGGGTAAAAAGGGGTTTAATCTCGCAGGAATACTCTTGTTCGGCAGAGACGAGGTAGTTCGTTCTTGCGCGCCGGGTTGCGTGACAGATGCGATCCTTCGCCATAATGACATAGACCGTTATGACGACCGACGTTACATTGAGACCAATATAATAGAGGCATATGACCAGTTGGTAGATTTTATTGCAAAGCACGCAAACGACCCGTTTGTTCTTATTGGCGACCAAAATGTCAGTGCCAGGTCATGGATTGCCCGCGAAATGGTGTCAAATCTACTGGCACACCGCGAGTATTCAAAAGCTTTTAACGCAAAACTCATTATAGAGCGGGAGCGTATTTATTCGGAGAATTGGAATCGTTCAAATGAATACGGACGAATAGACCCGGAAAACTTCACGCCGCAATCAAAGAACCCCATAATCGCAAAATTTTTCATGAATATCGGACGCGCTGACCAGCTTGGTTCTGGCATACGCAACCTGTATAAGTATACAAAGCTCTATTCCGGAGGGGAACCGGAGCTAATCGAAGGTGATATTTTCAAAACAATTATTCCGCTTGCGAAAACAAGCGAAAAACAAGCGAATAACGAGCGAATACAAAGCAGTAGCACAGGCGAAAAAAAGCTGGCAATCGCAAGCTATCTTAAAAGCCACAGTAAGGTTACAGTTGCCGAGCTTACGGGGATCATGAACTTAAGCGAAGGACGTATTCGGGCAATCCTGCTTGAAATGGCAAAAGACGGCATAATAATGAAAATCGGCAGGACAAAGTCTGCTCACTATGTCCTAAAATGAACATTTTAAGTTTGCCTCATGCCGACCGTAAGTGCGAGACAACTGCGGTTTTCTGACCCTTTGCCATCGAGCGGAGGCGAGAAGCGCTACATACGATTGTATCAAAGACGGTAGCGGAATAGACTTGATGTTGTTTTTGTTAAATGCAACCCTACGTTGCGCAAACGCAAACGTCAATTGGTAGAAAGCAACCTTGTTTTCCGGTATACTTAGACAGAAGCGAAGTCAATTTAACAAAATCAGTGGTGAGTACAAGCTCCGACTGATTTTGTTAAAAACATCACGCGCCTTGCGTGTGTTGACGAGCCGAATTCATTTCGGCGAAGGCGATATATTAAATTGACTAAAATCACAAGTCTCCCGCTTCTATAAGCGGTGACTCACAATTTAGCTTGCTTTTTGCTTATGGGGCAAGTATAATGGCGGAGGTTACACAACGAGTTACCGTAAGGAAAGCAAGGAAAGGATAATATAACTATGGACCCAACAATGATAATCATGATAGTAGTGATGGTAGGTATCTTCTATTTCTTCATGATACGCCCGGAAAGCAAGAAAAAGAAGAAGCTGGCAGAAATGCGCAATTCCCTCTCTATCGGAGACACTATCACAACAATCGGCGGCATAATCGGCAAGGTCGTGGCGGTTGATACGGAAAAAGTTACCTTTGAAACAAGCGAAGACAGGGTGCGCGTGCAGGTTACCAAGTGGGCGGTTTCGACTGTAGGCAAAGCAACGGAAGAACCAAAGTAAAACAGTATAACATCTGTGCGACACCCTGTTTTACGAAATGGGGTGTTTGCATTGGTAACAGAAATCCAAAACGGAGTGTGAATCAGAAAGCATGGAGCAGATAGAAGAGATTGACGACAAACAGACCGTGCGCGGGTACAAATCAGTATGCGCCAAGCTCGGGTTGTCAATGTGCATATATTTCATATGCAGATTTCTGATGGGATATGCCGAGCCCGTACTTTCGCGGCTATATGGCAGGCTGCCTTTGGATTTTGCGATAGTGCTCCATCATATTGTTATCATTTTGACGGTATACGTAATACCATTATTTTTTACCGTGCGGATATTTAAATACCGGACACCCCTGCGGACGCTCTATAAAAAACCGCGACGGATTGCGCCCGCGCTGGGCACGCTGCCCGCGGTCATCGGATTGGGGCATGGCATCGCCCTTTTGACGCTGCTCGCGTCTTTTATACTGTCAAAAACGCTCGGCGGCGACACATATATCGAGGATTTGCTGCGACCAACAACCATAGAGGCGACGTCAAATATCACACAACTCGTAATGATGGTTATTCTCATGATTGTTGTCGCTCCGATTTTTGAAGAATACTGGGTCAGAGGCATAATGTTTGATGCGCTAAAACCTTACGGTACAGGAATGGCGATAATCATCAGCGCTCTTTTGTTTGGCATAATGCACGGCAGCTTATATATGTTCTTTTACACCACCGCATATGGATTGGCTCTCGGCTACATACGCTACGCGACAGGCTCTTTGTTTATCGCTACCATACTGCACGCTTGCGTAAATTCCATAGGAGCGATCGCGCTTTTGCTGCTGTCGCTCGTCGAAATGACCTTAGAACAAAATAAGGTTATCAATACCGTAAATATGATATACTTGATTGCGGCATTTCTTATGATTATCATAGGCGTAATCGTTTTTCTGACAAAGATTCCGAAAATAAAAAAATACAGATTTGAAAACACATGGACACAAATCGGACCTCTTAAAAAGTTTGGTATCTTTATTGCGTCAATACCTGTTATAATAATGATGATACTTGCCGTCATTGAAATAGCGGGATACATTTTGATAAACAGACTTATCGGCTGACAGGGAGGACAAAATGCTAAAAGTAATCGGACTGGAGAAAAGCTATAAGAATTTGCAAGTCCTCAAAGGGCTTAATATGACTATAGAAAAAGGCGATATCTACGGTTTTCTGGGAACAAACGGCTGCGGAAAAACTACCACGATGAACATCATATGCAACATAATACGCAAAGACGGCGGGGTAATTGATTTTGACGGTGAAAATACACGCATAGGATATTTGCCCGAAGCTCCCGAGCTGTATGGATTTATGAACGGCTTTGAATATCTTGACTATATAGCGGCGTGTTCGGAGTATTCCGGAGATATAAAAGCTCGTACCGAGGAGGTTTTACGGGCGACGGGTATGTATAACGACGCGCCGAGACTCATAAAAGGCTATTCACGGGGCATGAATCAACGCATCGGAATAGCGGCTGCGCTTTACGCAAACCCCGACTTGCTCATACTTGACGAGCCGACGTCGGCGCTCGACCCCGAAGGGCGGGCGGAGGTAATAGAGATAATCGGAGCTTTGGCGAAATCCGGCTCTACGATTATCTTGTGTACGCATATCTTGAGCGACGTTGAGAGAGTTGCAAACAAAATAGGGATTTTACGCGACGGAGTGATGGTCGTAGAGGGCGCGCTCGCCAAAATAAAAAGCGAATATGCCGACGCGAACGCCGTTACCGTCAGGTTTCGCCAAAATACAGACATATCGGCGGCAAAGAGCTTTGAGGTTGTGGAGCGAAGCAAGACAGAAAGTAGCGGCGACGTTACTTTTTACGCTAAAGACGGCGTCAGTGAAGCCGAACTGTTTTACAAAATAGTGACCGCGCTCGGAACAAATCAAATAGTGCCGGAGGGCATATGGTTTCGGCGTATGTCGCTCGAGCAGGTCTATCTTGGCATAAGCGGCACGGATTCGCTCTCATATGAATCATGGAAAAACAGAAAGGGGTGAGGGAAGTGAGCATACAGATTAAGGCGGGACTGAAAAAAGAGCTGATGGCTTTTTGCAGAACAAGGAAATTTCTCGTTATCGCGCTTGTAATGATAGGGCTTGCCGCGCTCAGCCCGATACTTATTACGGCGATGGGCTCTCTTATGAGTTCTATGGGTGATATAGGCGTGGACGTTTCGGAAATTACGGACGTGTTTGGCGGCTCGGCAACATCCGTGGGCGTGTCTGCTTCGGTTTCCGACGTCAGAGATTTAGGGCTCATTGTGTTTCTGCTTCTTATTTACCGTGCCGCCGGCGGTGAGCAAAAAAAGCGTGCGGTAATAATCCCAAAAAGCGCGGGTCTTAGAAGTTTGGGATATATTTTCCCGAAATATATCGTCTACCCACCCGCCGCGCTTTTATTGTCAATAATTGCGATATTTGCGTCATGGGGGATTTCTGCAATGATATTTAGCGTCAATGACTTGACATTTGACACGGTGCTGCTTGTCGGTATATTGACGGGAGTGAGCATGATGCTTTATGTCAGCTTTCATCTCGCGCTCGGAACGGCCACGGGCAAGGCGGGGTTGAGCGCGGCTGTGTGCATTGGGGCTTCTTTGATACTGCCAAACGTCTTTGCACTTTCAGGTTCTGATTATATGCTAAATCCATTTGCGATTGAAATTCTCGCAGCGCAGCTTGCGCAGCTGGCTGTGCATCCGGAGCTATCCGCCTCGGCTGCGCGTGACATTGCGCTTACGGTAGGGTTTGCCGTTTTGCTCATGGTGCTTTCGTTTCTCATCGCGCTTTTCGCGCAAAACGCGAAGAGAATTGACAACACCGATGACGAAATATCAAAGGCTCTTTAAGATTTTGATAATATTAACAAGTAAGCCTTATTATTTAGTTTCTAAGCAGACCCGGCGAGGAAGGCTGTATTTTTGTCCCGTAAGCGGAGCATGGATGCGGAGCGCGCGAGTTAGGCGCATGGATGCGCCTCTTGTTTGAGCGTAGGGATAAAAAACAGCCTTTCGAGCGCAAGGGTCTGTCGTGTAACTCAGTTTTTATTCGTTGCGGGAGGTTCCCCAGAAGAATAGGGCGACTGTTCCGGGTCCTGTGTGACTGCCTATGGTCGTGCCTATGCTGTTGATTTCAACCTCTCCGCAAAGTCTTGGAAACCGTTCTTGTATTAAGCCCGCTACCGACTTGGCATCTTCAAAGCAGGCGGAGTTGGAAATATAGCATTTGCCGTCATAGCAAAGCTGATTGTCGGCAAACATTTCCATTTTGCTGACAATTTCCCGAAAGACATTCTTCTTGCCCCGAATTTTTGCCCTTGCAATGAGCTTTCCGTCACAATCCATATTCAACAGCGGACAAATATTCAATAGAGTTCCGACCACACCGGCGGTCTTAGACACTCGCCCGCCCTTTATATAAAAAGTCAAGTCTGTGGAAAAAAACCAGTGATGCATCCGCAGCTTATTTTCAGTTACCCAAGTATGCAAATCATCTATACACATACCCTCGTCCCGCAAGTCGGCCAACTTATCCATAAGCAACCCATAACCGGAGGATGCGCACAAAGAGTCAACAATATACAATTTTCTGTCAGGATATTTTTCCGTCAGCTCGTCTTTTGCAACGATGGCGGAGTTGAAGGCTGCCGAAAGGCCGCTGGAAAAAGATATATGCAAAACGTCCTGCCCGGCTTCCAAGAAAGGTGTAAAGAAGTTGATATATTCATCTACGTTTACATGTGATGTTTTGGTGACGGCTCCATCCGTCATGGCTTTATAAAATTTGTCAAATGGCATAGATTTGCCCAAATCATCGGGATACTCAACGCCGTCCAATGTAAAATGGAAACACACATACTCAATATCCCTCGCCTTGAAATGTTCTTCGGTCAAATCGGCCGTAGAGCAGCAGCTCAAAATGTATTTATTCATCAAAAGTTCCCCTTTCATATTATATGGCCTCTCGGTTTGATCTTGCGCCGCTTTGCGAACTCTGTGAAGATACAGACGAGAAGTCTTTATTATAAGCCGATTTTATTTCAATATTCAAAAAAACAAAAGCTACTGCCCTGCATAGCGGCTATACGATAAGAAAATGAGCAGTAGAGAAAGAAAACGGCGACTCTACGTTTTGTAGAATCGCCTGTAGAAGCCTGTTTACAAGGGGTTTGCAATGCGTTGTGCCCGACCTTACTTTTTATTTATAACCCTAAAACTGAGTATTACGACGACTTGAGCGGGAATGCCGATGCAAAACAAAAGCCACCAGTTATACTGCAAAAACAGCAAAACCGTGATATATATAGCGGTCAAAACACCCCAAACAAGAAAAGATATGTTAAACAAATTTGTCTTTGCTTTGCCCCAAAACGCGGTCAAGACAATCATATTGACGAGAGAAATAGGCAAGGTATATACAAATACGAGCCATTTTAGAGAATCTACAAAAACCCACAGCACCGCAAAGATGATAACGGCAAGCGTCCATATGCCAAAAAAGGAGATGAGCGAAATAATGCGGCGGTTAAATCTGTGGGGATTGCCCGTTTTTAATTCTTTTTCGTCGTGTTCGTTTAGCAGGTAATCTACCGATACATCAAAGAGGGCGCTTAGCTTTTTTAACACATAGGCATCGGGAACGGCCTCTCCCCGCTCCCATTTTGATACGGCTTTATCTGAATAACACAGCGCCTCGCCCAGCTCAAGCTGCGTCATTTTTTTTGCCCCGCGAAGATATATTATATTTCTTGAAACAATATCTTTTAAGTCCATAGCACCCCTAATATAGATGTGAAGCAGAGGAATATACGGCAGTATATCATAAATTCCGGTCGTATTTCAACGAAAAATAAAAAAGGATGAGTTTGTTTTCAATTTGTTAACAACAGAGCGTTTTTTGCGTGTATACTAAAGATACAAGCCGATTTATGAATTGACAGGAGGGTGAGGTTGTGAAAAAGGACGTTCTTGTTGTTGAAGATGACAGTAACATAGCGGAGCTTTTGCGTCTGTACTTAGAAAAAGATGGATTTAAAGTAACCATCGCCGATAATGGGGCGGTGGCGTTATCGGAGTTTTCGCGAATCGAGCCCGACCTTGTGCTGCTTGACATTATGTTGCCCATGATTGACGGCTGGGGCGTATGCCGTGAAATCCGAAGAACATCCAACGTGCCGATCATTATGCTCACGGCAAAAGGCGAAACCCTTGACAAAGTCACCGGTCTTGAAATGGGCGCGGACGACTATATTGTAAAGCCGTTTGAAATCAGTGAGCTGATGGCGCGTATTCATTCAGTGATACGCCGCTTTGAAGCGACCGATTCGTCGCAGATAAGAAAACTGACATTTGAAAATTTAGTTATTGACATGAATTCCTTCGAGCTGCTTGTAAACGGCAAGCGCGTTGACGCTCCGCCAAAAGAGATGGAACTGCTCTATTACTTTGCATCTTCGCCAAACAGGGTTTTTACGCGAAATCAGCTCCTTGACGAGGTCTGGGGCTTTGATTATTATGGAGATTCGCGCACGGTAGATGTTCACATAAAACGCCTCCGCGAAAAACTTGACGGCGCGAGCGACAAATGGTCGCTCAAAACGATTTGGGGAGTCGGCTACAAATTTGAGGTAAGTATGTGAAGATGAGGAAAAGCACGTATTTTAGGATATTTATCGCAACGGTGCTTATTGTTTTTATAAGTTTTTCTCTTTTGGGAGGTCTGTCGTCCGCGTTCAGCTACAGCCGCTCCATAAACGAAAAGAGAGAAATGATGATTTCCACGCTCAATGAATCAGCCAGATACATCGCGACTCAACATATTCATTATGGCGTAAACCTAAATGACTTAGACCTTGCCATGTGGCTTGCGGTGACTTCCCGCATTACAAATATGGATTTGCTTATAACAGACGCCGATGGAGCGATCTTGTCCGGCTCCGACCCATTTATTGTTCATTCGGGAAAAACTGTTCCAAAATCTATCTTGGAGGCTACGGACATAAGGGAACGCTCCGTTGTCCGCTCAACGCTCGGAGAGATTTATCCGGCGTATCGGCAAACGGCGGGTATGCCCTTATCTGTCAATGTTGGCGGAGAGCTTCGCACATACGGCTATTTGTTTGTGACCAGTGATATTGAAGCTTTTGGGCGTGAGTGGCGCAAATTTACGGCGGCCTTTGTGTTTTGCTCGCTAAGTGTTATGCTGCTCGCCTTTGCCATCTCATTTGTATCGCTAAAAAGGCAAGTAAAGCCGCTCAATGAAATGGCAAGCGTCGCGCATCGTTTTGCGCGAGGCGAGTTTGACGTGCGTGTCCGCGATACGTGCAGAGTAGATGAAATCGGGCAGCTCACAAAAGCGTTTAACCTGATGGCAGACTCTATGGAAAACTCCGAGCAGCAGAGACGGGAGTTTGTTTCCAACCTTTCACACGAACTAAAGACTCCGATGACTGTTATTTCCGGGTTTGCCGAAGGTCTGCTGGACGGAACGATACCGCGCGAAAACGAAAAGAGATACCTTGAGGTCATATCCTCAGAAACAAAGCGGATATCAAGATTGGTGCGCAGTATGCTCGAGATATCCAAAATCGGCAAGACAGACGCAAAGGTCATTTTGGAGAGAACATTCGACATCACGGAGGTTGCGCGGCTTGCTATTTTGAGTCTTGGCGGAAAGATAGCGGAAAGGCAGCAGAGCATTGAAGCGCAGCTTCCCGATGAAGCTATTACGACTCGCGGAGATAAGGATTCGATAACGCAGGTCGTGTATAATCTGATAGATAACGCGATAAAGTTTTCTGCCGATAATGGCGTGATTAGAATCGAGCTTTGGCGGCAAAACGAGCGGGTCTTTGTGTCTGTCACCAATCACGGTGAAACCATACCCGAAGAAGAGCTTCCGTTTATTTTCCAAAGGTTCCACAAGGCGGACAAATCTCGAAGCAGCGACCGTGACGGGGTCGGTCTCGGATTATATATCGTAAAGGCAATTTTGGACAATCACAATGAAGATATCTTTGTGACAAGCTCCGGCGGTGTAACGAAATTCATCTTTTCGCTGACCGCGGTGTAGGGGCGGGGTTATACCTTAAAGCAATTAAATCTTTTTCTTCTTGCGTTTTTTTAATCACTCGCATACAATAGGTTTAGCTCCAAAAGGCGGGAAGAACTATCAAAAGATTGAAAGGTGCGGTAACGATATGAAAATTGGATTTTTAACCAGCGGAGGAGATTGCCAGGGGCTAAACGCCGCGCTAAGAGGCGTCGCGAAAACACTCTTCGGCGCTGTGCCTTACGTGGAAATATTCGGCATTGAAGACGGCTATCGCGGGCTCATAAATTCAAGATGGCGAAAAATGGAGCAGCACGAATTTTCCGGCATTTTGCGCGAGGGCGGCACTATACTTGGCACGTCCCGCCAGCCGTTCAAAACAATTCGCGACTTTGACGCCGCGAGCAATGAGGACAGGCTTACCACAATGGTACGCAACTATCACAATGAATGTTTTGACGCGCTTGTTATCCTCGGGGGCAACGGTACTCACAAAACCGCGTACGCGCTCAGTCAATGCGGCATAAATATAGTTACGCTGCCAAAAACCATTGATAACGATATCTACTGCACCGATTATTCTTTTGGATTTGACAGCGCCGTTGCAAAGGCGACGGACGTATTAGACACTCTTCATTCGACAGCGGCTGCGCACGGGCGCGTTTTCGTTTGCGAGCTGATGGGACGCAAAGCCGGATGGGTTGCGCTCTATGCGGGCATTGCGGGAGGCGCCGACGTGATACTGCTCCCCGAGATTCCCTACACGGTAGATTCCGTGCTTGAGGTTATCCACAAGCGAAACCGCTCCGGCAAAAACTTTTCCATCATCGCCATTGCGGAGGGCGCGATGACACGCGATATGGCGGAAAAACCAAAAAAAGAACGGAAAGCCGGTGACATTTCACCCGGTCAGGAGCTCGTCCGAGCCCTTGAAAACAGGCTTGATCAGCAAGATGTCAGGCTCGTCATACCCGGCCATTTTCAGCGAGGCGGCGACCCAACCCCGACAGACCGCGTGTTCTGTTCGCGGCTTGGAGCTATGGCCGGAGAGCTTGTACTTAAAAGAAAATTCGGCTACATGGTAGCCTTGCAAGGTTCTTCCATAGGGGCTGTCGCGCTCAGCGAGGTTGCCGGAAAGCTAAAGACGATTCCGGTCGAAAATGAGGTTTTAAAGCAAGCTCGGCTGCTCGGCATATCATTGGGCGAGTAAAGTATCGCAATAAAAAAATCATAAGAGCTATCGCGCAGCTTCCCGAAGAAGCTATTACGACGCACGGAGATAAGGATTCGACAACGCAGGTCGCGCACAATCTGGTAGATAACGCGATAAAGTTTTTTTGCCGAATAGTTTGACGAAACATCTTCAAGTCTCGTTTTAGTGATTTGGGGCATTTTGTTTTAGTATTTTGGGAATCATGCAAAAAGCACTGTAAATTACTAAAAACTATTTACCCCTTGTAAATAAATATGTTTGTGAACAAACCATCCTTCGCTAAAATAAACGGGGGCGTTTTGACAGCAGAAAAACGTCTCTTGTTAAACTATGGGATACGAAGCGAAAGGATTGTATAAACATGAAAAAATACGGCTATGTGAGAGTGTCTGATGTGAGCCAAAACCAAGACCGTCAGATGAGGGAAATGCGAAATTTGGGAATCCCTGACAAACGGATATATGTAGACAAGCAATCGGGAAAAGATTTTGACCGACCGGAGTACAGGAAAATAATCGGCAGACTAAGGAGCGGTGACACGCTATATGTTTCCAGCATAGATCGCTTAGGCCGCAACTATGATGAAATTCAAAAGCAGTGGCGGATTATAACGAAGGACAAAGGCATTGATGTTGTGGTGCTTGATATGCCGCTGCTTGACACGCGGTTATATAAGGATTTGATGGGAACATTCATTGCGGATTTGACGTTGCAAATCCTTAGCTTTGTGTCGCATACGGAGCGCGACCACATAAAGAAACGCCAAGCGGAGGGAATCGCGGCGGCAAAGGCAAGAGGCGTGCATATGGGGCGTCCCGCAAAAAGACTGCCTGACGATTTTTTCAAATGGGTAACTCAATGGAAGCGGGGGAAAATCACAATTTCGCAGATGGGCACAGTGACCGGGCTTAAAAAAAGCACGCTATATAGGCATTTGCGGGAGCAAAATATAAGAAAAACATAGTCAGACGCAAAAAAAGGAAAGGCCCAAAAGGTACACCTTTTGAGAGTAGAAAAGGAGAGTATAAGGAAATGGCAAAAATCAGGTGTCCTGGTGCAGGATGTTATTTTGAGACAAAAATATGAGCTATCGCGCAGCGCATAGCGCATCTTCAATGCTTAATATGCCCTCGTAGAGCGCCTTGCCTAAAATGGCGCCGTTTATTCCAAGCTCCGTGAGGGTTTTGATTTCCGAGACAGACGACACCCCGCCCGAAGCGATAATATCTACGGATAGCTCACGGCGGAGCGCTTTATACAGCTCTATATTTGAACCGCCTTGCATACCGTCTTTTGATATATCCGTGCAAATGACGGTCTTTATGCCTATATCTAAGGCGGTTTTGCAAAAATCAAGCGTGTCTTGATCGGAAACCTCTGTCCAGCCCTTTATCGCAATGCGCCCGTCTTTTATATCCGCGGAGACTGCTATCGCTTTTTTGTATTTTGCCGCTATCTCGCGCAAAAAGCCGGGTTTTGATATTGCCGCCGTGCCGATTATCACACGCGAGACGCCCGCATCCAAATACATTTCCACTGAATCAAGAGTACGAATACCGCCGCCGACTTGGACAAACATCTTTGTCCGGGCGGCGATATTTGCTATCAAATCAAAGTTTGCGGGCTCTCCCAAGCGGGCGGCCTCAAGGTCAACAATATGCAGCGCTGTTGCGCCCTGATTTTTGAAACCTTGCGCAACAGATATGGGGTCGCCGCTGTAAACTGTCATTTGCGCGTAGTCGCCGCGCAGCAGCCGGACAGCCTTTCCCTCATATATGTCAATTGCCGGATATAGTATCATATAGGCAACCTCTCAAAGCCTTCCTAAATCAAAACGCCTTTTGTGGACGGAATTTCACCGCCCAGCTCGCTGTCTATTTTCACGGCAGCCCTGAGAGCGCGTGCGAGCGCCTTAAAGCAGGCTTCCAATATGTGGTGGGCATTTTTACCGCAAAGGAGGCGTATATGTACATTTACCCCCGCCTTTCGGACAAAAGCCAAAAGAAACTCCTCAAAAAGCTCCGATTCCAAATCCCCGACAACATATTCCGGCAGCGCAACATCAAAGCCAAGATGACCTCTGCCGCACACATCAACGGCGCACAAGACAAGAGCTTCGTCCATTGGCACGGTCACATCGCTAAATCTGCATATGCCGCCCGCGTCGCCGAGAGCCTGTGAAAAAGCCGTACCCAGACAGATGCCTATATCCTCGACAGAGTGATGCCCGTCAACATACATATCTCCCGTGCAGTCTATATCAAGGTCAAATCTGCCGTGAGCGGCAAAAAGCTCAAGCATATGGTCGAGAAAACCAATGCCGGTGCTTACGTTGCTTTTGCCCGAGCCGTCGAGACTAAGCGCAAGTTTAATATCAGTTTCTTTCGTTTTACGTAATACATCACTATTTCTCATTAGGCGACCTCCCAAAACCCTATCGTAAAATTTCCCTTATTTCAGAAATCAGAGCATCCATTTGCTCTTTTGTGCCAATCGTAATTCTGACATAATCCGCTATGCGGGGTTTATTCCAATGCCTTATGAGGATTCCCCGCGCTTTTAGCTTTATATAAAGCTCATCGCCGGAAAGCGACGGGTGCTTGGCAAAAATGAAATTGGCCTTTGAATCGGTCATTATGAAACCAAATTTTTCAAGCTCCGACATTGTGTATTTGCGTGTTTTAATTATCTGCGTTTGCTTTTCTTTGTAGTACAAATCCTCATCAAGCGCGGCGGCTCCCATTGTTTGCGCGAGCCTGTTTACGTTATACGAGTTTATAGAATACTTTATTTTCATCAGATCAGAGATGATCGGCGCGGAGGCGATTGCATAAGCCAGCCTCGCTCCCGCCATGGAGCGGGCTTTGGAGTATGTATGGATAACCAATAAGTTGTCGTATTTGCTTATGAGCGAAACAGCGGACTCGGCGCCAAAGTCAACATATGCCTCGTCTATGAGTACAATTTGATTTTGGTTGCTTTTCGCGATCTTTTCGATGTCACTCGCGCAAAGAGCTATCCCCGTAGGCGCGTTTGGATTTGCCAAAACAATATTCTTGCCCGAGCCTATGTAATCATTTATGTTTACGGTAAAATCGTCTCCGAGAGGCAAAGCGGTATACGGCACATCAAAAAGCTCTGCGTAGACAGGGTAAAACCCATAGGTGATGTCGGGAAACAGCACTCCGCCCCGGCTGCCCGTGAAAAACGCAAGAAAAGAAAACGCTAAAAGCTCGTCAGAGCCGTTGCCGATCATGATGTTTTCGGGCAGGACGCCATAATGCTTTGCAAGTTTGCTTACAAGCAGCGCGCCTTCGGGATTTGGGTAGAGCCTTTGCAGCTCAAGCTCTTTTTTGCTCACGGCAGAAATGACTCCCGGCGGCGGAGGATACGGAGATTCATTTGTGTTGAGCTTGATATACGGCAATCCCAGAGGCGACAGGGCGTCACTTTTAGGCTGCTCGCCGGGGATATACGGCTTTAGCGTCTTAAATTTATCAGAAAAAAATCTGCTCATAGTTTCTCCAAATGCCTGTTAATCCTTGTAATCATCGAGCCGTATCTGCACCGCCCGGGCGTGAGCCTCCAAACCCTCTTCTCTTGCATACCGCATGATAGCCTTGCCGCTATTTTCCAAAGCCTCCTGGCAGTAGTGGATATAAGATGATTTTTTGACAAAATCGTCCACAGAAAGAGGACTTGAAAATCGCGCCGTGCCGTTTGTCGGGATCGTGTGGTTTGGCCCTGCCATATAGTCTCCCGCCGTTTCGGGCGTATATTTACCCAAAAATATCGAGCCCGCGTTGATTACCTTATTTAAGTGGCTAAACGGCTCATCAAGATGTATCGCCAAGTGTTCGGGCGCACGGTTGTTTGATATGTCAAATGCTTCGTCGATCGTTGAGGAAATAATGATCGTGCTGTTTTTATTTATCGCTTCCTGTGCTATGCTCTTGCGCGGCAATGAGGCAAGCTGTGTATTAAGCTCGGCGCGTACTTTCTTTGCCAAAGTCATACTGTCGGTAATGAGTATGGCAAAAGAGTCAGACCCATGTTCGCATTGAGAGAGCATATCCGCCGCGATGTGTTTGGAATTAGCGGTTTTATCCGCAATAATCAAAATATCGCTGGGTCCTGCGAGCATATCAATACCCACCACCCCATATAGCTGGCGTTTTGCTTCGGTAACGTAGGCGTTGCCGGGTCCTGTTATCTTATCAACCCGAGGAATTGTCTCGGTGCCGTATGCAAGCGCGGCTATTGCCTGCGCTCCGCCAATGGAAAACACTCTGTCGGCGCCCGCAATTTTCGCGGCGGCAAGAATGTTTGTGCTGACAGGCGGCGGCGTCGCAATGATGACCTCACGGACGCCCGCGATTTTGGCGGGTATAACATTCATAAGTACCGAAGACGGCAAAGACGCGGTGCCGCCCGGTATATAGCACGCCGCTTTTGCAATGGGCGTGAATTTTTGACCCAAAATAACGCCGTCTTTTGGCATCAAATCAAAGCCTGCGCGTATTTGATTGCGGTGATATTCGTCAATATTGCGGGCGGCCTGCCGGAGTATCTCGACAAACTCCGGGTCTGCGGCGCGTATAGCCTCGTCCATATCCGCCCGGTCAAGCTCAAAGGTTTTCAGCTTGCATCCGTCAAATTTCTTTGTGTACTCACGCAGGGCTTCGTCTCCCCGTTCCCTAATGCCCGCGATAATCGCACGAACCGTATCGGTCACTTCGGCATTGACCGAGATTTTTTTTGCCTCATTTTCTGATTGAAGATCGCTCGCTTTAATTATTTTGATCATAGTGATAATCCGCCTTTTGCTGTAAAATCAACTCATTGACGCGTTTATCGCGCCGCATATCTTGCTGATATTTTCATGCTTAAACTTATAACTCACCTTGTTTGATATGAGCCGCGCGCTTATATCCTCGATTGTTTCAATTACTTCCATGTTGTTTTCCGCGAGAGTATTCCCGGTTTCCACCAAGTCTATAATAACATCAGACAGGCCGAGCAGCGGCGCAAGCTCAATAGAGCCGTGTAAGCGAATAATATCTATGTCACGGCCTTTGCTTCTGTAGTGCCGCCTCGCGATATTTGGAAACTTTGTCGCCACGCGCAATGTATTATCCGCGCCGCTTTGTGCCGCCGCAACGCTTTTTGCCGTTGCGCTGCCATTTACGGCGTCGTTTTTGCTTTCTTTCGCGGCAGCTACGCACATGCGGCATTTTCCGATGCCAAGGTCAATCAGCTCAAAAATATCCGGCGAGGATTCGAGCAAAACATCTTTTCCGACCACACCGATATCGGCGACTCCGCGCTGTACATATATCGCCACATCCGACGGTTTGACCCAAAAGAATCGTACCGCTTTGCCGGGGCTGTCGAACACAAGTTTGCGCGTCTTTGTATTCATATCCGGGCACTCAAAACCGGCTCGCGCAAAAATCTCATATGCCTTTTCGCCGATTCTGCCTTTGGGCAACGCGATGCCAACCGTATCTTTTGCGTCCGAATCGTCAGGCGCTCTGCTTTGCGCCGGCATTAACGCTAAGTTTAAATGTACAGCAAAGCCTATTGCTCCTTGCTTTTTGCCAAAATCCTCGAGCAGTTCATCATAGCGTCCGCCCGAGAGTACGGCGGAGGGTATGCCTTCGATGAAACCTTGAAAAACAATTCCATTATAATAGGTCACATCGTTTATTATCGAAAAGTCAACATTGAGGCCGCCACCCTCCGCGCCGCCCGCTTTCAAAACGCTGTCTATCATGGAAAGCTCTCTGAGCGCATTGCCGGTCTCATCGTTTATGCTGATTTTTTCAAGTTTGCCTTTTATATCAGAAAAGCCGCCGCTCAAAGAAACCAAAGTGATGATATTTTCGCAAAAAGCATCGCTTACCCCGGCGATGGCGCAAATTTGCTTTATTTGAGGGATATTCTTCTCTCCGATGGAGCGCATTATTTCCGCCTTTTGCAAGGCTGAAAATTTCTCGCTGTTTATAAGACCTCTCAAAAAGCCCATGTGAGAGATGTCAAGCCGTGTTTTATTGTGTATCATATCAAGGCTTTGCTTTGCAAGCATAAGCACCTGTCCGATTTGCCCGGTATCGAGAGCGCCGATACATTCAAGCCCGACTTGCATATGCTCTTTTAGTTCATTGTCAACGGTTCTGTACACATTTTCGCTATAATAGAGCTTCTTCAGCTCGCCGTCGCTTCTTATGTTCTTTACGATAGAGAGCGTGACGTCAGGACGCAAGGCCATGAGCTTTCCGTCGGCGCCGGTAAAAGCGACTATATCATTTCCCGGCAAAAAAGCCCTGTTTGCCGCGTAAAGCTCATATTCCTCAAAGCGGCTCATCCGAAATTGCTTATATCCATGCCCGGCATACAAAGCGCGCAGCTTAAAGATAAGCGTTTCATCGTCTCTTATAATATCCGGTTTAAAATCCAATTGCTTTCCTCCGTTTTGGCAAAACGCTATAGTGCAAGCACTTTCCAAAATTTACTCCCCAAAACCGCCGCATAAAACGACAGAGCGCGTTTTTCCCGCAAACCGCCGCGCTACAAGCCAAAGAATTTCGCGTGTATTGCGGCCACGGCGCGGTCGGCGTCAAGTTCGTCCACGAGCACCGAAATCTTGATTTCGCTCGTAGAAATCATCTCAATATTGATCTTTGCGTCATACAAAGCCTCAAACATCATTGCCGCGACGCCGGGGGCTGACATCATGCCCGCTCCGACAATACTCACTTTGGCGATTTTGTCGGTTGTGTTTACCTCCGAAAAACCGATGGAGTCTTTGTTTTCCAAGAGGACATCTACCGTGCGTTTCATATCAGACCTCGCAACGGTAAAGCTGATGTCGTTCATCTTCTCGCGATTTATGGATTGCAAAATGATGTCAATATTTATCTTTGCGTTGGCAAGCACGCGGAATACCCGAAAAGCGACGCCCGGCTCGTCCTTGATATTGACGACCGCCACCCGAGCTATGTCCGAATCCTTTGCCACACCGCTGATTTTTGTATGTTCCACTTTGACTACCCCCTTGACTTTAGTTCCGGGCTTTCTGACTATGCTTGAAAGCACTTCCATTTTTACGTTATAGCGTTTTGCCATTTCAACAGAGCGATTGTGCAGCACCTGCGCTCCGAGCGTGGCAAGCTCTATCATTTCATCATATGTTATCTCGGCAAGTTTTTTTGCTCCGGGTATTTGGTGCGGGTCTGCCGTATATATGCCCTCTACATCCGTATATATTTGGCACAAATCCGCGTTTAGCGCGACCGCTGCGGCCACCGCCGTAGTGTCAGAACCGCCTCTGCCCAAAGTCGTAACATCATCAAACTTGTTGACGCCCTGAAAACCCGCGACAAGCACGATCCTGCGGCGGTCAAGCTCCGCTCTCATGCGCTCTGTCATTACGTCTTTTATGCGCGCACTGCCATATACAGAGTCCGTATTTATGCCTATTTGCCATGACGTGAGGGAAACCGCCGGAAGTCCGATTTTCTCCAGCATCATTGCCATAAGAGCTATTGATTCCTGCTCGCCTATCGCAAGGAGCATATCAAGCTCACGCTTTGACGGATTTGGATTTACCTCCAGAGCTTTCGCAATCAGCTCATCGGTCGTGTCGCCCATAGCCGACAAAACAGCCACGACATTATTGCCCTCTGAATATGTTTCGGCGATAATCCACGCAACCCGCTCCAAACACTCGGGATTTGCAAGTGAACTGCCTCCAAATTTTTTTACGACCAAACCCATTTAGACTCCTGTGCTCCTAACTTTGCGCTTTATATTATGTGCGACTCAGGCTCGCGGCTCTCGCGTTTTGCGCTCAAACGCCCCATGCTTTTTTTAGTGGTCGCCCAACACGCGAAACTTTGATTTTGCGAAAATACCGTGAGAGAGCAGCTCATCAACCTTACTGCCGTTTATGACGCTCGTGATAAACGTGTTTTCGGCATTTTTGGCATTGCTTATCCGATCCGCGTCAGATAGCCCGTCATTTGCGAAAATTACACTGCCAAAAACCCTTTCTATTTTATCACGCGGCGCGTCTGTTCTGATATACCAAGCCGAGTCCAAAAGCTCCGGGTCTGCGGCAAAGCCCTTGTCCGCGTCGCTCCAACCGATCCATTTACGCGCTTTTAAATGCTTTGCGGCGTTCATAATATCTCCCGCAACCGCGCTTGCCGTCGGCATCTTTCCCGCGCCCGGCCCGCATAGCAACACGCTGCCGACAGCATTGCCGCGAATCATCACGCCGTTCATCACATAGTTGATGCCGGAAAGTGTATGCAAAGTGCTTATAAGATGGGGCGCGACATATACCGCGACCTTGTCTCCTACGGCCTTTGCCCGGCCCAGCAGTTTTATTTCGTAGCCAAGCGACTTTGCATATAACATATCGCTAATGGATACGTTTGAGATACCCGTCGTCGGAGCCTCGTTTGGATATATATGCCTGCCAAACGCCAAGGACGCCAATATGCAGATTTTTCGGCATGTGTCGTGGCCTTCAATATCGGCTGTAGGGTCGGATTCCGCATAGCCTTCCTGCTGAGCCTTAAAAAGAGCATCGTCAAAACTTGCGTTATCTTTTTTCATGCTTGTAAGAATGTAATTTGTCGTGCCGTTGAGTATGCCGTATATTTCGCTGATAATATTTGCCGACAGGCATTCGGCAAGCGGCCTGATGAGCGGTATTCCGCCGCCGACGCTGGCTTCAAACAGATAGTTTACCTCTTTGCTCATCGCAAGTTTTATCAGATCGCTGCCATGCTCCGCCACTAATTCTTTGTTTGAGGTTATGACGCTTTTTCCGGCTTCAAGTGAGCGGCGTGTGTATTCAAGGGCGGCGCCTGTCCCGCCTATCGCCTCGACCACGATCGCTATTTGGGGATCGTTTACTATCGTATCAAAAGTTTTTACAAACAATGAGCCAAACGGATCGCCGCCAAAGTCCCTAATATCGAGTATATATTTGACCTTAATATCCTGCCCGATTTTGCCGCTTATAGACGCGGCGTTTTTGTCGAGCAAGCTGACAACGCCGGAACCCACTGTTCCATATCCGAGAACTGCAATGTTTATCATTTTGATATTTCCTTAGTATTTTCAATTGTGGGAGCGGGAGCAAACATTATATCACAAGCAGCATGGTTATACCATATAATACAGGTTGGTGCAACACATATATAATGAGTGTGTGTCTGCCTAAAAACGGGAAAAACGGCACTTTAGTTTCGTAAAACCATTTTGGAAGCCTGCCCTCTCTGATAATCCCGCCTGCCCATGTTCCGAGCAAAAACACAAATATCCACGGTAAAAGCCCCCAAGTGTCATAGTTTTTAAAACCTTCCTGACTCCAGCCGAGCACGAAAAGCAAATCCCGCACTACGGGAATCTCGGAGGTCGGCGCGTTATTTTCTTTTATGAGGGCACTTATGACAATAAGCGCGATATACAAAAACGGCGCAATTTTAGACGGTATTTTATCCCATAGTTTGCGCGTGAAGCCGTAAAAAATCATGAATGTAGCGAGAATGTGTAATATACCAAACCAAATAGGCAAATCTACTATACGAACAGTTACATAAGTGACCATCATCGCAACGACAAAAACCATAGAGCCGCGCTGTATATTGCCGCGTGAAAAGCGCGAAGATGTGCCGGACACAAACACAAATACGCCGACAAAGAATATTTGCAGCACTCTCAAAATCGGGTGATTGTAGACCCACCCGGGCGCGTCGAGAAACTTTTGCGCGTTAAAAAGCGCGTGATGTATCACCATCAGCAAAATCGCAAGCCCGCGAACTGCGTCAATTATCTCGATTCGCTCTTTCTTTTCTTCCATTTTGTGCGTCTCCCGATAAGATACTGTGCCCGTTTTGCGGACAGATTTCATTTTTCGATTTCAATAGTTATAACGCCGCCTGTGTCGTCAGAAATCTCCACGCTCACCGAGGCGTTTACGCGCTCTTCGATTGTGCCGAGCGTCTCGGCCATTATATGCTCCGCCCACTGCGCGGGATAATTGCCGCCAAGCCTAATCTTGATACGATCCATTATGTCGCATCCGATTTGCTTTCTGGCTTCTTGAATATTTCGTATAATATCGCGGGCAAGACCCTCCGAGCGCAGCTCATCTGTGATGGTCAAATCGAGAGACACGACCATATCCGCGTTTCCCGCTATGCTCAAAGTATCGTTTGCCTTGTACGAGACGAGAATGATTTCGGGGCTAAAGCTCTCTTTTGCGCCGTCAATCGTGAGTATCGCTTCATTTTCCAAAAGCTCAAACATCCCGGACTTTATAGCTTTGATAATTTCCGGCAGCCTGTCGGGATAACGGCTTCTGATCTCGTTAAAATTCGGGTCGAGCCGCAAGTCGGCAATGTCCTCTACGTTTTCCAAAACCTCAACGCGCTTGACGTTCATCTCTTCCGCAATAGTTTCGCCAAATCCGTCAATGAGCGCGTTCCATTCTTTGTTTGTAAACGCTACGCTCATTTTGCTCAAAGGATGCCGGTTTTTTATTTTATTTTTGTTGCGTATTGACCGGGCAAGATTTATCACAGAGCGCACAATTTCAATCTGCCGGGTCAAGACGTCATCTTGGTATCTCGCGGAAAGCGCGGGCCAGCTTTCGAGATGGACGGATGTTTTTCCCGTTAGCGTTTTGAAAAGAGTCTCTGATATGATCGGAGCGACCGGAGCGAGTAATTTTAGGGTGTTTGTGAGCACAAAGAAAAGTGTGTCATACGCGCTTTTCTTATCCTGTGTCATCTGCGTGCCCCAAAATCTTCTGCGGCTTCGCCGTATGTACCAATTTGTGAGGCTGCCAATAAGCGATATGACGGGCAGGGCATACAAATCTATTCTGTACGTATCCATAGCCTCTTCAATCACTTTCACCTTGCCGTACAATTCAGCCAAAATCCATCTGTCAAGCCCGTTTGTCGAATCAGGCTCGCCCGGCTCGGTTTCAAAATATCCGTCAATATTTGCGTAAGATATGAAAAAGTTACATGCGTTCCACAGCGGCAAAATCACCTGCTGGAGCATTTCGGGAATACCGTCCTCATTAAACAGCAAGTCGCCTATCAGCATGGCGTTTGATTTAAACAAATACATTCTAAAAGCATCCGTGCCGTATTTTTTCATCAAAGCCATCGGGTCAGTATAGTTTTTGGACGATTTGGACAGCTTCTTTCCGTCTCCGGCGAGTATCGTCCCATGCACTATGCAGTTTTTAAAGGCGGGCTTATTAAACAGCGCGACAGACATGACGTGCATATAATAGAACCAGCATCTGATTTGCCCGGTATATTCAACGATGAAATCACTGGGAAAATGAGACTCAAACCACTTTTTGTTTTCAAACGGATAATGTTTTTGCGCAAATGAAACCGAGCCGCTTTCAAACCAGCAGTCAAGCACCTCCGGTATGCGCCGCATAACACCGTCCTCACAGCATTTACAGGCAAATGTAACCTTATCCATGTATTGCCTGTGCAAGTTCTCCAGCCGAATATCCGAAGCCTTAAAAATCTCATCAATACTGCCGAGCACCACGCGCTCGGAGCATTTATTGCACTCCCAAATGGGTATCGGCGTGCTCCAATATCTGTTTCTCGATATATTCCAGTCTCGAGCCCCCGCAAGCCAGTTTCCAAACCGCCCATACTTGACGGTTTCGGGAACCCAGTTGATTTCCTCGTTGACCGCTATTAAGTCGTCCTTTATCTTTTCAATGCTAAAATACCATGCGTCCATAGCGCGGTATATCAGCGGCTCGCGGCATCTCCAGCAGTGCGGATAGTTATGCTCGGTTGTGCCGTCCGTCACCGCGCTTTTTTTCTCATAAAGATACCGGATAATGTCGGAGTTGGTCTCAATGACGTTTTTATCCGCCTTTGGATCGTGAAAATCTGATACTTCCGCAGTAAAACGGCCCCGGGTATCTACGGGATTTACAAACGGCATATTATATTTTTTGCACGTCCAATAGTCGTCCTCGCCAAACGCCGGAGCCGTATGCACCACGCCGGTTCCGTCGCCCGCGTCAACATAATCAACTGTGACGACTTTAAAAGCCCCGTCTGCTTTGCGGTTTTCAAAATATGGAAAGAGCGGGGTATAGGAGCACCCGGCAAGGTCTTTGCCCGGACGCTCTGCAATGATGTCCGGCTGCGCGCCGAAAACCTTTTCGTACGCGGACAGCGTCGCTTTGCTTGCGATATATATCTGCTCGCCCATATCAACAAAGGCATAGCTTACATCCGCGCCCACCGCAAGGCACATATTTGACGGCAGTGTCCAAGGCGTGGTCGTCCATGCCAAGATATATACCGGCTTTTCCGGGGTTTTTATATCAGCAAAGAGGGCTGAAAGCGAAGAGTTTTGCGGGAGTGGTTCGTCTATCTTAAATCTGACAACTACCCATCTGTCCTGCCTTGGCCTTGTGGAGTCGGATTCTCTTGTGTCCGAAATAGATAAAGATGTTTCGCATTTCATGCAATAGGGAGTCACGCGATAGTCGCGGTAGATGAGCCCTTTGTCGTAACATTCTTTAAACGCCCACATGACGCTTTCCATAAAGCCGATATTCATCGTCTTGTAGGCTCCGTCATAATCAACCCAACGCGCCATTTGCTCAACATATTCCCGCCAAGCCTCATTGCTCCCGGAAACTATATCAAAGCACGCTTCATTAAACCGGCCTATGTCCTTGTCAATATCTTTTTTACCCTCAATGCCGAGCGCGCTTTCAGCCTGCTTTTCTATAGGCAAGCCGTGACAGTCCCAGCCCCACACGCGAGGCACGGAAAAGCCTTTCATTGTTTTATATCTGGCTATTAAGTCTTTTATAAAAGATACTAAAACGGTTCCGTGATGAGGGCTGCCCGTCGGGAACGGCGGCCCGTCATAAAACACGACCTCTCCCTTTGTTTTTTCTTTGACGGACTTTTCAAAGATTTGATTCTCTTTCCAAAAATTCAGGACATCGGCCTGTATTCCGGGCAAATCCGGTTTTCCCGTAAGCTCAGGATATTTCATAATTATTGTCAGCCTCACTTGTGGTGTCAGTTATCGTTAAACAGTGTTTCTTATTTTAGTGATTTTAGAGCATAAAGTCAACTATGCAATCACAAAAGGTGTGAAAACAGGGTTGACGAGTGGGGATTTGCCTTGCAATTTTCCGCGCCCTATGTTAATGTACCTTATATGCTATGCGCTGATAGCTTGGGTATTTGAGTGAAGTATCTGGTATCTGGAAAATGTAAAACGGTGGTGAGCGGGTATGTATAGGGTCGCGTTATGCGAGGATGAGAAAATCTACTCTCGTGCTCAGACTAAAATCTGCCGGGAGATACTTGAAAAACTGAATATTGAACACAGCATATCAGTATTTGAAAACAGTGCGGAGTTTCAAACGTCTTTCTCAAATGGGGAGCGGTATGACCTGATACTGCTTGATATTGTCATGGACGGGACTGACGGCATGGAGCTTGCGCGTGAGATACGCGGGCATGACAGCGAAGCCGCTATCGTCTTTATCACAGCCAATCCAGAGTTTGCCTTGCAAGGGTATGACGTAAACGCGCTCCATTATCTGATGAAGCCGCTCTCAAAAGATATGCTCTCAAAATTGATAGCGTCAGACTATGAGCGCCGCTTTCAATGCAATTATTTTATTGTCAAATCAGGGGCGCAGAAGCTGCGGATACCGACCAGGGAAATCATATGCTTTGAAACCGTGGACAGGCGGGTGATAATCACGTTAAAGGACGGTACGGTTGACTATTCCGGCAAACTGTCGGAAATAGCCGAAGGCTTGCCGTGCGAGATGTTTGTGCGCTGCCACATCGGATATATCGTCAACTTGAAAAACATAAAGACGCTTACCAGAACGGAAGCCATCGCCGCAAATGGGAAAATAATCCCTGTCAGCCGTTCGTACTGCGCAACTATACAGAAAGCGTTTCTAAAACAGATGTGGGAGGTATGCTGATGAGAAAGGTAATATCAAAGCCGACGATATGGTATCTCGTTCTCACAGCAGCCCTTTTGACGGCGCTTATTTATTTTGGCATGGTACAGCCCTATATCCCGATTGCCGCGGGAGAGCCGATTGACCCAAGTTATTATGATATGAATTTATACATCGGCGAACAAGTCCCGCCAAACCGATTCTATGTGACGTTTTGGGGCGATATGGATTTTGTTGAGGGGTTTCTTTTTCTTTTTATCGGACTCGTAAGCTCGGTGCTCGGTATTACCCGTGCGGCAAACAGGCTTGAGAGCAGACAAATATTTCTTATCTCTGTTTTCTCGGTATTGTTTGCGCTCATGTCCCTTTCCATGACCGATTTTGCCGCCTTGCATTGGAACGATACGTTCCGCTTCTACCTGTTCTGGGTTGCGTTTTTCGGATACCCCATAGCGTTGCTCCTTCATTTTTTCTACTGTCTGCGCCCTGCACGGCAAAAATGGTTGTGGGCGCCCGTTTGCCTGACTGCGGCTTACGGAGCGGCCGCGTTTATCATGTACTTAGGGCTCGGATTGCCATTTGACATACCGGAAAGACTGTATACATATTTGTCATCTGTGTCCGTCGTCATATTTTTAGCCGCGGGTTCATTGGGCGCGAAAGACAAAAGTACGACATGGTATTTACGCGGGACTTTGCTTTTTATGGTTGCTTGGGGGCTGCGATTGCTGATAATGGCGTTGACCGGGATTGATATTTCCTTTCATAATGAGTTTAAAACCGGACTTTTATGTATAACGGCTTTTACAGCGGGATATATGCTTTTTGCAAACACGCGCGAGCTTGCCGGATATAAATCGGGTATGCAGATGATGGAAATCAAAAACCGCCTCATAATGGAAAACTATAAAGACTTGGAGAGCCATTTTACGCAGATTGCGCAAATGAAGCATGAGCTGCGCCACCATTTGTTTGCCATCAAGGAAATATATGAAAGCGGCGAACACGAACGATTATTAACGTATCTCGCCGACGTACAAAGCAGCGTCGCCGAGATTGACGACCCTATATCCTGCGGAAATCGTGTTATACAAGCCATACTCGGACACGCCTCCCGGCGGGCGCGGGAAATGAGTTTTGAAATCAAGTTTGATATTTTGCCGCTTCCGTCCCTGTCCATCCCCGACACCGACCTTGTCAGCCTGCTTATGAACCTTTTAGACAACGCACTGGAAAGCTGCGCCCGCATACAAAACATCAAAGACCGTTGGATTAAAGTTCGGCTAAAAACACGCCATCCCTATCTGTGCCTGTCGGTAGCCAACGCGAGGCAGGGAGCAATCAGCCGAGAGGGTGATACCTATGTAAGCTCTAAGGAAAGTGGTCTGCTGCACGGTCACGGCATAGAGATCATACGAAGGATAGCGGATAAGCACGACGGGTTTACAGCATTTGAACATAGCGCGGATGCTTTTGAAGCGGAGGTTGCTTTGCTTTTTGAGTGACCGCAGCTTCTTACCAAGTATGTCATTTTTTTTACCAACTATGTAAGAGATATTGCTGCCCCCCTCTTGTCAGTTCTATACTGATAAGAGGGTTTTTGAGGAGGCAAATCATGACGCTGGTATTGGTAGTTCTTGGGTTGGTTGTTGTGGTGAACTGCTGCTTCATGGGTTTTTTGATTTCCGATGCGGCGGTCCATTCTAAACGCGGGAAGCCTGAACCGGGAAATGCTTTGGGGCTTGGAATCATCTCCTTTTTCCAATTTATTCTGTCCGCTTTTGGAGTCTCCGATTTTGCTATCGGAGCTGCCGTTTATTCCAAACTAAAATGGGTGTCCGCCGTTAAAATGCCGGGAACAGTAAACACCGCCGCTGTTATCCCGGTAGCTATCAGCGCGATCATCTATATAACCACTATTGAAATTGACCTTGCCACATTGGTTGTCCCAATAGTTGCTCAAGTAGCGGGGGCATACCTAACGCCGCGTATCGCCGTTAAAATGCCGATGAAACTCATAAAAACATTTTTTGCGCTTGGAATGTTAATTACAGTGGGGCGCATCGCCGCCGAAGGTCTTGGATTCTTTCCCGCCGGAGGTACTGTGACTTCGCTGAGCATAGGAAAATTAGTTCTTTTGGGATGTCTGTGCTTCTTGTACGGGGCGCTCAATAACTTTGGGCTTGGTTCCTATACCCCGACAATGGCGACAGTTTACGCACTCGGAATGAATCCGGCGGCGGCTTTCCCTATAATGATGAGCGCGGCGGCGTTTTCCGTCCCTGTGGCAAGCATACAATTTGTAAGGTATGGGAGCTATTCACGCAAGATTACCGTAATCACCGCGATTTGCGGGTCTGTGGGCGTTCTTGCCGCAGCCTTTCTTGTGGGGAATATGGACGTTTCCTTGTTAAAATGGATCGTTGCGGGATTTCTTCTATACAGCGCTTGCTCTATGATGATTTCAGCTTATAAAGGCAAAGATGACGCCGTCGCCGAACCCAAAGCTCGAAAAGCAAAGCGCGCGGTATCTATCAATAGCGGCTTGGCGGGCTTTTGTCTGGCTTTGATTTTGATTTGCACGATTTCCCTCGTATTTATCTTTGTCAGTAATTTTCAAACGGGATGGAATATAGCTCCCGGCATATCCACAGGGCGTATTGACTCATCACCAAATGAGCAAACACGGAGTATGTTTCTGTCGCTTATGCTGATTATCTTTTTTATGTTATTCGTCGCCCTGATCAGTCTGATGATAATCATACGGCAGCAGCGTAATGACAATATCGTGGTAGAGCGGCTGAACGAAGAACTCAAAAGCCGGCGGCAGAGCGATCTTGAAGCGGCGAGGAAAGAGGAACAGGAGCGGCAGCAGAGCTTTCTGCGCGCCGCCGAAGAAGAAAAGGCTCTGCTCGAACGGCTTGATAAACTTAAATTTGAGTTTTTCAACAATTTATCACACGATTTGAAAACCCCGCTCACTGTTATATCCACTGACATACTGAACACCGCAGACCAGCTTTATTTTGAGATGGACAAAGAAGATATGCGCGAAAGTCTCGAAAACGCCCAGCGGGAAATAATGCGGATGGGGCGCATGATAGACAGCGCGTTAAAACACTCTTCCATGCAAGAGGGCGGCTATACTATGGAATCGGTGGACATAGCGCACCTGTTGCGTGAGGGTTCTTCTACATACCGTGCCATAATTGAATGTCAAGGCAACACGCTGACGCTTGACATACCTGATTTACTTCCCCCCATATACGGCAACGCGGATTCACTGCTGTACGTGCTTTCCAATTTGCTTTCAAACGCTAACCGCCACACCCGAAACGGGAAAATAAGCATACATGTCTTAGAGCTAAACGGCATGATAAAAGTGACTGTGAGAGACAGCGGCGAGGGCGTAAAGCCGGAGCTTTTGCCGTATATCTTTGAGCGAGGCGTGTCAGAAACCGGCTCGGGACTGGGGCTTCATATTTGCAAATCCACAATCGAAGCCCATAACGGGACGATTTCGGCCGAAAGTGAATACGGACACGGCACTGCCGTGGTATTTAACATACCGATTTATGTATGCGAGGAGGAGTAGATCAATGGATAAGCAAGGGTATATATTAACGGTTGAAGACGAGCCTAAAGTGCAGGCAAATAATAAAAAGATGCTGGAACGCCGGGGATATATGACAAGGCAGGCATACACTCTTTCCGAAGCAAGGGAGCTTATCACCAAAGAGCCGCCGCGCGCCATCATTCTTGACATAGGGATGCCGGATGGGAGCGGGCTGGATTTTCTGCGGGAGCTTCGGCAATATTCCAAGATTCCGGTACTGCTTCTGACAGGCTACAGAGAGACGGCGGATATTGTAAATGGGTTTGACGGAGGTTGCGATGATTATCTGACCAAGCCATATATGTTCGAGATACTTCTCGTAAGACTTCGCCGTCTGCTCGAATATGCGGAGCAAATACCGGAAGCCATAACAAGGGGACTGCTGACGTTGAACTTGATTCCGCAGAAAGCATTTGTTGACGGCATGGATTTACTGCTGACGCCAAAAGATTTTGCGATGCTGCAATTTTTTGTCCAAAACGAAAGCCGTGTACTCGGCGCGGAGCATATATACGAGAGAGTGTGGGGGCAGCATATGGGTACAGACTCGCAGGCTATACAAAACGCGGTGTCACGTCTGCGCAAAAAGATATGCGGATGCGGCTACACTGTCACGGGTCTATACGGAAAAGGTTATCGTTTTGAGCGAGAATAGCGTGTCTTTTTGAGACGGTTGAAAGGTCAATTCTGTCAATTTTGAGAGAATTGGCATTTTTCTTTGGCTTGAATGTTAAAATTATGCGAGGCTTTAATTAAAAGGACAGACAGCATGAAAGTAAAGTCAAGTATAAAACACAAAGTCGCCGCAATATTTGCCGTAGTAGGGCTGCTTCTGGTCATCGGCGTCGCTGCGGTCGTATATGCCATAAGCTACAGGCAGGTAGTGGCGCAGTACAGCGGCATAGCGTTTAGCTCGGCACATATCGCAGCCGCGATAGTCGGCGGCAGTGACTTGGACGGCTACTTATCAACCGGCCCTAATGACAGTTACAGAAACGATGAGAGATTGCTGCGTGAATTGAAAGCGTTAAACGGGCTTGTTTTTCTGTATGTTGTAAAACCCGCTGCGGATCAAGACGGCTTTGTATATGTTTTTGATATTTTTACCGACGAAAATGATCTTTTGCTTATATACGGCTTGGGCGATTCTGTCGGAGAGGCTGAGCTTGAGTATGATGTAGCTTGGGATATCTATCGGACAGGGAAAAGCAGCAGTTCCACGAGCATAAGTAACACAGAGTATGGTCATCTTGCCACGGCATATGTGCCGGTGCGTGACGCGCAGGGCAATGTCACGGCTTTAGCGTGCGCCGATGTAAGCATGGATACGATCATGCGCGAAATACGGATGCAGACGTTTGTTATAGCGGGCGTCGTCCTCGCTATCGCGGCTATTTCACTATTTGCCATATTATTGGTCGTGAACAGAAAGGCACTAAAACCTGTTATCGCGCTGTCCCGGCATATGGCGGCATTTAATTCCGATGAAGGCAATTTCACCAATTTTGAGTTTTCGCAAACCGGCGATGAGCTTCAAGCTATGGCGGAAAGCTACAACGCAATGGTAGGCGACATAAAGCTGTATATAGAAAATCTCGCGGTCACAACCGCAGAGAAAGAGCGTATAGGCACGGAGCTTGACGTCGCCACGCGGATACAGGCAAGCCTGCTCCCCTGCATATTCCCGGCATTCCCGGAACGGGAAGAGTTTGACATACACGCATCCATGATTCCGGCAAAAGAGGTCGGCGGCGACTTTTACGACTTCTTCTTTGTGGACGAAAACACTCTCGCCTTGGTCGTTGCGGACGTTTCAGGAAAGGGCGTCCCGGCGGCGCTCTTTATGGTTATCGCAAAGACGCTCATCAAGAACAACGCGCAGTTGGGGAAAAGACCAAAAGCTGTATTTGAGACGGTCAATAATATGCTCTGCGAAAACAACAGCGAGCGCATGTTCGTAACGGCGTTTATGGGCTACTTGGACTTGAGAAACGGAAAGCTGACCTATGTAAACGCAGGGCATAACCCGCCGCTTATAAAAAAAGGCGAAGGAGGATATGAGTTTATCAAGACAAAGCCCTCTATGTTGCTTGCGTTTTTTCCCGGTCGGGAGTATAGGGAAGATGAAACGGTTATCGAAGTGGGAGACACTATTTATCTGTATACCGACGGGGTGACGGAAGCAATGAACAGCCGGGAAGATCAATATTCAACATCACGGCTTTTGGAAACAGCAAACAGATATGACGGCAATACGATGACAGGGTTGCTTGAATTTATAGAGCGGGATATTGAACTTTTCGTGGGAGGGACAGAGCAAAATGACGATATAACGATGCTCGGACTTCGTATGAACTGAGCGATAAATGAGAAAGGTTGGATTGCATGGCGGAGGCTATGCTCATTACTAACGGCGGTGAACACCTCTCGCGCATCTTGAAGATGAGAGCTGAAAGTTGGAAATCAAGTATGGAAAACAAGCAAGAGTGCGACGGCAGCGGCTTTTTGCGTCTGTATGACGAGTATTACGACAAAATATATGTCTACATATACCGCAGGGTGTGCAATCGGCATGACGCGGAGGACTTGACCGCTGATGTGTTTCTAAAAGCGTTCGCCTCCCCTCATGACTCCCGGATAGCTAAATTTTCCACGTATATCTACACGATTGCGGGAAATGTCCTGAAAAACCATTATCGCCGCAACGCGAAAAGAATCGAGCTGTTCAAGCAGGAGGAACCGGATGAATACATCGGCGATGATACTGACATACTCGGCAAATTGATCACCCGCGAAGAACACGAGTCTTTGAAAAAAGCTCTCGCCGCGCTCCCCCAAAGGCAATACGAGGCAATTTACAGGCGTTATTATTTGGATCAGCCGTTTAAGGAAATCGGCGCGGCGCTGAATATTACGGACGACGCGGCAAAAAAACTTCACAAACGCGCTATGGAGTCACTTTTAAAACTTTTGAAAAGCGGTATTTAATCAATATAGGAGGATAATTTATCATGATAGGTGAAGAAAGAAACAAAGAAAAGACGGCAAAAATAGTGAAAGCGAACGGCAAATATAGAAAAAGCGCACTTCTTTTTTGGGGAGCCGCGTTTTTTATCGGATTATTAGTCAGCGTAGTAATAAGCTATAACGGATATCATTCTTTTGAGGCACTCGTAATCGGGATATGTGTTTTTATGGCGATAGGTCTGATTTTGCAGGGAATCATCATGGTAATACGAAAAGATTGATAATTGCGGCGGAATATCGCCGCGGCGCAGAAGAATAAAAAATTCTCCCTGTCCGACAGCGTTCGGGTTCGGTCATTTTGGCGAAGGCGATTTATTATATTAACAAAAACCCCGTCCCTTTTTGCGGGTTCGCGTGTATAAAGCGATAACGAGCGAAAAATATTTAGGAGGAAACCCACCATGACACTCACGGAAAGATTCGCAGCGCTTACCCCCGAACAGCAGGAGACGTTTAGCACCGTCACGGACAGCGCGGGACTGGATGCGTTCCTGGCCGAAACAGGCTTGAAGCTGACCGCGGATGAAAAAGCGCAAGTAACCGAGGTTATCACGACCGGAAAACAGCCGCTTTCCGATGATGACCTAAGCGCCGTGGCGGGCGGGCAAGACCCCGTTCTTGTCGGAGTATGGAAAAAGCAGGCCGAAAGCGAGGGGCGCGGCACACATGTCGGGATAAGCCACAAAGGAGGGTTTTATTACTGGCACTGGGTAGACGCGACATGCCGGTCTTGTAACGTCGAAGGCAGCCTTTTCAGCGCAACCAAGAGCGAATCGAGACCTTATACAAACGACTCTTTGGCCCAAGATTTTTATGATGTAAAATGCTATGCCTGTGGCTTTACAAAGGATTGGGTGTGGATGGATGGCGGCAGATTGGGATATAAAGGCATGTATCCTTAGTCTCAAAGCGTACATCCCAAACTTAGGAGCTTGAGTCAAAAGTCGCTAACGCCGCACAAATCCAAAACACATTATCATTAAATATTTTCAGGAGGAAAAGACAATGACATTGCAAGAAAAACTCACGAAAATCACCCCCGTACAGCGGGAGAAATTCAATACTATCAAGGACGGCGCGGGGCTGGACGCGTTTTTGACCGAAACAGGCATAGAACTGACCGCGGATGAAAAAGCTCAGGTATTAAAATTTATTGAAACCGGCAAGCTGCCGCTTTCGGATGAGGAAATGGACAGCGCGGCAGGCGGGGCAGACCCCAATGTTGTCGCATTATGGAGAAAGTCTGCCGCAAACGAGGGGCGCGGTACGCATGTCGGGATGACTCAGCATGGTTTTTTTGGTAATTACTGGCAAGACGCGCGATGCCCGTCTTGTAAAGTCGAAGGCAGCGTTTTCAGCGCAGACAAAAGCCCAGTAATGCGCAATCCACTTGACTACCAGATTTTCCTAAACGTAAAATGCTATGTCTGCAACACTACTATGTGGGATGCAACCATGAGACCTGGTGAAAATCTGAGCTGGGGAACAGACAGTGTAAATAATTTTCGGTAAACGTAATTCAACCATCAGAAAGCTTTGATGGCTTTACAAAAAAACAGGGAGGAAAAGACAATGACAATGCAAGAAAAATTCGCAGCGCTCACCCCCCTACAGCGGGAGAAATTGGATGAACTCAAGGACAACGCAAAAATGGAAGCATTTCTGTCCGAGAATGACATTAAACTTACAGATGAAGAAAAAACACAAATATTGGAATTCATTGAGTCAGGCAAGCTACCGCTCTCGGATGAACAACTAGAAAACGTGGCAGGAGGCGGACTGGTGGAGAATGTCACAAAGGCTGTGACAAGAGTGGTGAAAATTATTCAAGGGGGGAAGTGAAAAAATAGTATGAAAAAAATGATTACTATAGCGATGGCTGCTCTGCTGATTACAGCCTTACTAACCGCTTGCGAGTTTAATTACCACCCCAGCGGCTCGACCGTTGTATCGGGGGTAGTGCAAACACCTGAAACGACGCCGGAGGATGAACAACCCACAAATCCGTCGGGCGCGGCGAATCTGAAAATAGAAGGAACAATCCTTACCGAAGCGGAAGATGACGGACGGATAAACATTGACTATGTATTACTCAGCGGTTTTGACGACACCACACTACAGGACGCGATAAACGAAGAAATATACACATTCTTCATGTGGCCTGCGGTCAGCACGGAAAACGAGGGCAAAAACATCACCGTAACTGCCCGGTACGGTATCATAGGCGGCAAGCACGTCAGCCTCCGAGCATATGACTTGATATACGAGGACGGCGGCGCCTATCCCGAAAACGATTTTCGGGCAATTATGCTCGATTTGGAAACAGGCGAAAACGTGAGATGGGTTACCGATTTTATAAACATAGAGACAATCGAACAGGGCGGGATGCCTGTTGAGTATAAAAATATCGGCGGTTTGCTGACAGATGGTAATTTTGTGCAAGTCTATCCCGAAACGAGCTTTGACGGGGCGATTGAGATGTTCGCAGATAGGCTCGCCGAGGAGGTGTATAGCCTTGAGTTTTATCTGACAGAAACAAGTGCCGGACTATGCGTGACCGGCTTGCCTCATGCCGTGGGGGGATATTTGATATTTGAAGCGGATTACGGCGGCATAAGACCGTTGCTTACGCAAAAGCTGCTATCGGTGTTGGAATAGGCAAAAGGGACGCGTGTGTATAACAAACAAAGTGGTGAGTAGAAAATGATAAGTGAAGATAGATTAACCCACGTCCTCCCGCTGGTGTTTAGAAAGGTCACAATCCCTCTGTGGGTCAAAGAGAGACTCAAGTATCAATTGTTCGGAAAGGCGGAACTGTCTGACGACGATATGTGCTATGTCGCGGCGGCGGGAGATACGGTCTTTCAAAAAACCGACAAAAAGAAAGAGTAAAACAATCCGTTAAAACACATAGGCAAAGACAAATAGCCATAGGCTATTAAATATTAGACAGTACACACTATGAATTAAAAAAGGAGAAAAACGATGACATTTGCAGACTTGATCAAGAAAATAAGCGAGGACAAGGAATTTGAGGAAAGATACAAGGCATTAGACAGTATAGATGCCGTTATGGAGCAGGCTGCCGCCGACGGATATACCATCACCGAAAAAGACGTTGAGGCGCTGCGTAGTGAGGCGGAGTTTAGCGAGAGCGGACGCGCGGAGCTCTCCGACGACATGCTCGATGAAGTGGCAGGCGGGTTTATAATCGGGACGCTTGTATCGCGGTCATGGATGCGGCAATGGATACTCGCTTTGTTCAAGGGAAATAAAGGGAGCTGCGCCGTGCAAGAAGATGAAGGACTGAAAAATCCGCTGATAAGCTCACCGGGGATTTCTGTCACCGCGCTTCCTCATTCTGCGGCAAATCTGCCGATAGTTGCCACGCTTTTAAATAATACACCAAGCAAACCGCCGGAAGTCGGAAGAATCTAAGAAATCAATAATTATACATTATAAAAAGCGAGGCAACCTAAATGAAAACAGAAATGTTCCGCAAAGAAGCGGTAGAGAAAATCACAGGTCCTGAGGATTTAAACGCATACGTCAAGGTGCTTCACCCCCGCGTCTGGCTCATTCTTGTCGGTATATTGATCACCCTTGCCGGACTGGTTATCTTCACCGCGTCAACAGGTTATCCGGTATGGGATTTGTTCTTCGGCAAAATGGGGGGGATAACATGTTGACGCTGTCAACAGGTTATCCGGTATGGGATTTGTTCTTCGGCAAAATGGGGGGATAACATGTTGACGCTGTTAACAGGTTATCCGGTATGGGATTTGTTCTTCGGCAGCACGGGAGGCTAACGGTATGGCTAAAAAATGCCCCGTAATACTACAATTAGAAATAGTGGAATGCGGCGCGGCGTCGCTCGCTATGGTGATGGCATACCATAAAAAATGGGTGCCGCTCGAACGCCTGCGGGTGGATTGCGGCGTGTCCCGCGACGGCAGCACGGCAAAAGGCATTTTGCAAGTTGCCCGAATGTACGGCTTTGACGCAAAAGGCTACCGCGTCGAGCCAAATAAGATAGACACCAGCCCGATGCCGTGCGTCATACATTGGAACATGAATCATTTTGTCGTGCTGACAAAAATCACAAAAAAATTCGCGCACATCAATGACCCGGCAAGGGGCGAGGTAAAAGTCCCGATAGAGCAGTTTAACACGTCATTTACAGGCATAGTCGTCGAAGTCACGCCGGGCAAAGATTTTGAGCCGGGCGGCAACCCCGTCAGTATCTGGCCGTTTGCTAAGGCGCGGCTAAAAGGCACGGCTCCGGTGTTTGCCTTTGTTATCGCGGTGAGCGCGCTGGCATCCGTTATCGGCATTATTTCCATGTTCTTTAACCGCGTGTTTGTGGACGATCTGTTATCCGGCAATCATCCCCAGTGGGCGTACGGTTTCATCGCTTTGTTTTTGGCGTTTCATTTTTTGAGCATTTTGCTGACCGTTATCAATACGAATGCAAACCTGAAAATTTCGGCAAAGTTTGCGGTAGTCTCCAGCGGTATGTTTATGTGGCACGCCCTGCGGCTGCCTGTGGATTTTTATTCCTCGCGCAACGCGGGCGACATAGCGGCGAGGCAGGAAGAAAACGACGGCATATCGCTGTCCTTGATACAGACTTTCGCGCCGCTGTTCATAGACGCGATCATGATGGTCTTTTACCTCTTTATCGTATTGCGTTACAGCGTTTTGTTAACGATAATCGGCTTTTCCGCTTTGATAATCAACTATGCCGTAAACAAGTTCATCACCGACAAAAATATGAACATTTCCCGAGTGTCCTCCCGCGACGCCGGCAAGCTCGGCGCAATGACGGTGGCGGGCGTGGAAATGATCGAGACGATAAAATCTGCGGGTGCGGAGGACGGTTTCTTCGAGAGATGGTCGGGGCTTCACGCCACGGTAAATAACTCCAGAATACAGTCTATGAAGCTCAACCAGAGCGTAGGGCTTATCCCGCAGATAGTGAGTCAGGCCGTCAATATTGTTATCTTGATGATAGGCGCTTATTTAATTATACGCGGAGATATGACGATCGGTATATTCTTCGCTTTTCAAGGTTTTTTGGGTTCTTTTCTCGCGCCGCTATCCCAAATCATCAACGCCCGGCTTCAAATGCAGCAGATGAAGGTTTCGATGGAGCGTGTTCAGGACGTATTTAACTACAAGGCTGACGTGGAATACAATTCGCAGTATAACGCGCAGCTCGGGGACGAGAGTTTTTTCAAGATGTCGGGCGCTATCGAGATAAAGGATTTGACTTTCGGCTATAATCGGCTTTCGCCGCCGCTATTGGAAGGCTTTAACCTGACGTTAAAACCCGGCGGGAGTGTGGCCCTTGTCGGGGCTTCCGGCTGCGGGAAGTCCACTATTGCAAAGCTCATCAGCAACCTATATAAGCCTTGGAGCGGGGAGATACGCTTTGACGGCAAACCCGCCGGAGAAATACCCCGCGAGATATTCACAAGCTCCGTTTCGGTGGTGGATCAGGACATCATACTGTTTCAAGACAATGTGGGAAACAACATCAAGACTTGGGATAAGTCTATCGAGGACTATGAAGTTATTTTGGCGGCTCGGGACGCGCAGATACACACAACGATCATTGACCGTGACGGAGGCTATGGCGGAGATGTGTTGGAGAGCGGCAAGAACTTTTCCGGCGGTGAGCGTCAGCGTCTTGAGATAGCGGGGGCGCTCGTCAAAGACCCGACAATCATCATCATGGACGAAGCGACAAGCGCGCTTGACGCAAAAACGGAATATGATGTGATAGAGGCTGTCAGGAACAGAGATATTTCAATGATCGTCGTCGCCCACAGACTCTCCACCATACGCGACTGCGACGAGATAATAGTGCTCGACAAGGGCAAAGTCGTGCAGCGCGGCACCCATGACGAACTATACGCCGTTGAAGGTAAGTATAAAGAACTTGTAAGTATGAATTAGAGGAGTTTGTGAGGACGAGGTGATCATGAATTGAATTGGTTTGAGGATCAAATTAAAAACCGGCTGCAGCACGACGAGGACGATTTTTCATTCGCGTTTACAGAATTATCATCCATCGTCATGGGTGAATCGGCGGCAAGAGCGGGACTTATCACGCCGCGCCAGAGGACGCATAACGCCGTGCAGGAAATACTCAAGTTTTTCGGAAAGGACATTGTTCCTGTTCCCGAGAGCATAAAAGACACGACCGAGTATATAAACTATTGCCTGAAACCGTCCGGCATAATGAAACGCCGGGTGGAGCTGACAGGCAAATGGTACAGAGACGCGTTTGGACCTATGCTCGGCATAGTGAACCACCCCGGCGCTTCGCGCCACCCCTCCAAGGAGGGGAATTGCGATACCGTTGCGCTGCTGCCGTCAAAGGATGGGTATTCCTATTTCGATTACGAGCGCGGCAGGCGGGTTGCCGTAACCGCAGAAACGGCGAAGAATATTGAGAATTTCGGTTACTGTTTTTACAAGCCGTTTCCAAACCGCGAGCTGTCAATTATGGATTTGGTCAAATACATTTTCAAATCCATAACGCGAAACGACATATTCTTCTACCTCGCGATCATGACGGTCACAACGCTGATGGGTCTGGTTCAGCCGAAAGTGTCTTTGCTTTTATACTCTTATATTATCCCGCAGGGAGCTGCCAATGCGCTTTGGGCAATGGGCGCGCTGATGATTTCACTTTTGCTGTCCGCGCAGGTTTTGTCGCTCAGTCAAGGTCTCATCATGAACCGGCTGACCATGCGGCTTTCTAACACCGTCGAGCCCGCCGCCATGATGCGGCTTTTGAATCTGCCCGCAGGGTTTTTCAAGAAATACGCGTCGGGCGAGCTTAGTCAGAAGTTTTCGCTCATACCGTCAATATGCAATTCCCTTTTCTCAGTCATCACGGGAACGCTTATCACATCCATTTTCTCTCTTGCTTATTTCACGCAGATAGCCAATATCACGCCCGCGCTTTTAATTCCGTCGCTGATCATCATTTTTGTGACGCTTGCGATGAACGTCGTCACTACAATGGTTTCCGTAAAAATACAAAAACGCTCGATGGAAGCCGGCGCGGAGCTTTCGGGCATGACATATTCCATGCTGACAGGCATACAAAAGGTGAAGCTGACAGGCTCGGAAAAGCGCGTATTCGCAAGATGGGCGACAAAGTACAAAACGTCGGCAAACTTCACCTACAACCCGCCTTTCGTTTTGAAATACTCCGCCGTCGTCAGCGCGGTCATTTCTACCGCCGGGCTTGCCGCTATGTACTTTATCTCGATCATGTCAAAAATAGACGTGGGTGAGTATATGGCATATAATACGGCCTATGGCATGGTGTCGGCATCAATACTGTCGCTCGGCACGATCACCACGTTCTTTTCAGGCCTAAAGCCGCAGCTTGACATCGTGGCTCCGATTATGAAGGCCGTGCCTGAAATCAGCGGCGGAAAGACGGTTGTAACATCGCTTTCCGGCGGCATAGAGGTACAAAATCTATCCTTTAGTTATAGTGAAAGCGGCAAAAACGTCATTGACGGTATAAACATGAAAATCCGTTCGGGACAGTACATTGCAATTGTCGGCAAAACCGGATGCGGCAAGTCAACGCTTGTTCGGCTGCTGCTCGGTTTTGAGACGCCGGACAGGGGCGCTATCTATTACGACGGCAAGGATATTTCAAAGCTCGACCTGCCGTCACTCAGGCGCAAAATAGGGGCGGTCTTGCAAAATGGGAAGCTATTCACGGGCGATATTTACGGTAATATTATTATTTCCGCGCCGGGTCTCACGATGGACGACGCTTGGGAAGCGGCGAGGCTCGCCGGCATTGACAAAGACATCAAGGAAATGCCTATGGGAATGCACACCATCATCACGGAGGGCAGCGGCGGAGTGTCCGGCGGGCAAAAACAACGGCTGATGATCGCCCGCGCGGTGGCGCATAAGCCCAAAATCCTGATTTTTGACGAGTCCACATCGGCGCTTGACAACATCACGCAAAAGCATGTGACAGATTCGCTCGCGGGGCTTAAATGCACGCGCATTGTCATAGCTCACCGCTTGTCCACTATCAAAGATTGTGATAAGATATATGTCATGGAGAGCGGAAAAATCACCGAAGAAGGCACATTTGATGAGCTTTACGAGAAAAAAGGTTATTTTCACGAGCTTGTCAGCCGCCAGATGATTGCAGAGAAAGCCGAAGACTGACATCAGGGATATGGGAATATATCAAATAAACGAGCAGGGGGGACTCTCAATGAACATCGGCAAAACACAGGAAAACGGAAGGATCATTCTTGCTATTGAAGGCAAAATCAGCACAACCACGTCACAGCAATTTCAAGAGACGCTAATACCCGCGTTTGATGAGGCGCAAGACGTTGTGCTTGACTTTGCAAAGGTTGCCTATATTGCTTCGGCGGGTCTGCGCGTGCTTTTTACCGGATACGAAACGGCAAACGCAAAAGGCTCAAAGATGATCTTGCGCGGGGTTTCGGAGGACGTTATGGAAGTCTTTGAGATGACGGGTTTTGTTGAGTTTTTAGATATCGAATGAATACCGAACAGTACGGTATTTATGCTGCCGGCTGTGCACCGGTTATGCTACAGGCTGTGCACCGGTTATGCTACCGGCTGTGCACCGGTTATGCTACCGGCTGTGGCCGTCATCAATAAAAATAAGATTGCGGCTCACAAAATCAAATTTACTATGGGTAGAGACCCCAAACGACAAGGAGAAAAAACATGAACACGAAAATTAAACGAAACGCAACAATTCTTTTGGCAGTCCTTTTGATGCTGTCATGGCTGATACTGCCCGCCGGGGCAGCTGCGGACAGCGAGGTCACGATCACAGTGATCCATGTCAACGACCGTCACGGCAGGGTCTCTGCAGAACCGTACATTTCGCAGATGGCAAAAACGCGGGGCAACGTATTGATTTTGGACGCGGGAGACAGTTTGCACGGTCAGACGGCGGCAAACCTGTCAAAAGGTGAGACGATGGTTGAGCTTATGAACGCCGTCGGCTACAGCGCGATGGTGGCGGGCAACCATGATTTCAACTTTGGCACTGACAAATTGCTGGAGCTGTCCGGCATGATGGATTTTCCCATACTCGCGGCGAATGTCAAAAAAGCCGACGGCACGGACTTATTCAAGCCGTATGAAATCTTTGACGTTGCGGGCGTGACAGTTGGCGTGTTCGGGATTGCATCGCCCGAGACAGTCACCAAATCCGACCCGCGCAACGTGGCGGGCTTGACTTTCGCAGACCCGACCGAAACTGCAAAGCTGATGGTCAGCGCATTGAAAGACTGCGATGTGATAATCGCGTTGGTGCATCTGGGAATGGACGAATCGTCCGCGCCCGCCCACCGCAGCGATGCTTTGGCGGCAGTTCCCGGCATTGATTTGATCATTGACGGGCACAGCCACAGCAAGCTCGACGAGGGGCTTCTTGTCGGCAGCACGCTGATAGCCCAAACCGGGCAGCACGGTCAAAACATCGGCATTGTGGAGCTTACTGTCGAAAACGGCTCGGTAACATCAAAGTCCGCGCGGCTTGTCGCTGTCGGGGACGACCTTATCGCCGACGAAAAAATTATGGCGATAATCGAAGAAGAGGAAGCAAAAATAGAGCCGATAACAAGCATTGTCGTGGGGCATACCCCTGTCATGCTGCAAGGCGAGAGGGAATTTGTCAGGACATCTGAAACCAACCTTGCTAACCTGATCACGGATTCCATGCGCCACGCCACAGGCGCGGATATTGCCATTTTTAATGGCGGCGGAATCCGCGCAACCATTAACCCCGGGGATATTACGATGGGAGACGTGCTCTCCGCAATGCCATATTCAAATATCTTAGTGACGGTAGAACTGACGGGCGCCGATGTGCTGTCTGCGCTGGAGCACGGCGTGAGCGAGTATCCGCAGCAGGCGGGGCTGTTCGTTCAGGTATCGGGAATACGCTTCACTATTGACCCGGGAGAGGAATCGGGCAGCAGAGTCAAAAACGTGACAATGCAAGACGGCAGCCTGTTTGATCAAAACAAAACCTATACGGTGGCGACGATTGACTTTATAGCGGCGGGTGGCGACGGTTACGAAACGATCGCAAACGGAAAGAATATAAAATATTACGGCAGCGACGCGGAGGCTCTCGTAGCGTATTTGGCGACAAATCCCGCAATAAACGCAGACCCCGACGGCAGGCTGACGGTGGAAGAATCCTCGCCGACATACTATATCGTCGTGCGGGGCGACTGGCTCAGTAAAATTGCCCCGAGATACGGCCTGACTTGGCAGGAGCTGTGGAAGCTAAATCCGGATATAAGAAACCCGAATCTGATATACCCGCAGCAGGTTCTCTATGTAGGAAACCGATAAAACCGCGTCCGTAGGACGCGTGGAATAAGGGCCAATTCTGTCAAGTTTGAGAGAATTGGCTTTTTCATTTGGGTTTATTGCTATAATACAATATTGATGTGCGAAGAGGGAAGCGCGGTTATACCGGGTATAGTGGTGCAAATATTGTTTTATATGCGCTTTCATTTATAATTAAATTGCACAGATATAGAGAACCACTACCCAATGGGTACTTGAATTATGTCGTCGCACGTCCTACAATATCATGTAAGTATCGGAAAGAAGATATGATATATGAAATTATTGCGAAGAGAGTACAAAGCTAAAACCGCCGCGCTGCCTGATGAGATGTTTCGCATGGATGAGCAGCTTTTTGTCTCCATAATCAAATCGAAGCAGGCGCAGGCGATTGCCGCCGCCGAGCTGAATTTTGAGCTGTTTGCCAAAGAGGCAAACAGTATCGGACAGGCTTATCAAATGGTTCAGGCGATGCTTCATTACCGCTTCAAATCGCTGAAAACCACTTTTGTCTATGCAAGCGCAAACGATTTTTACGTGCTTTCCCGTTTTTTTGGCGAAGATGGACAATCCATTAGCGAAGAATCGGCATACTTCTCACACCATGCGCAAATTATGGAGCTGCTGGAGGGGAAAGTATTTATATTTTTCAACGGTTTTATGTTGCGCGAGCAAAACGCGGGCTTTGCGGGGGAAAACACGTGCATGGTTTGCCTTGTTCCGCTGACGGCCGCGGACGGAATAAAGGGTTATATTATCTTGGAAAGCGATCGGGATGGCGATATTTCGGTCACGGAGGATGAAGAATATTTACTTTATACAGCGCGAAAGCTCTCCGAGTGGATTTCGCTTTTTGAGGCCGCTCAAAACAAATCGCAAAATCAAGCCGAATCAGACCCATCAAAAAACGATATGGCTGAAGCCAACACTTCTGGTCCAAACACCGGCGAAGCAATCCCTGCTGTCAGCACCGACGCCGTCATAAATAACACGCGGGAAGAACAACTCATTTCCCTGCTGCGGGAGGTAAAAGGGTTGGACGTTGATAACGCGCTTTTGACAATGGGCGGGCTTGCGGACGTTTATTTAAGGACGGTCAGGCTCTTTATCCGCCTTACGCCAAATGTGGCGCAAACGGCAAAAGCGCTGATAGACTCGGATTTGCCCGCGTTTGGCGTGCAAATACACGGATTAAAAGGCTCGCTCAACAACATAGGAGCAGTGAGGCTTGGCGCGGCGGCGGCACAGATTGAAAAAGCGGCGAAAACAGGCGAGCTTGCCATATGCAAAGAGAGCTATCCGCCATTTTTGGAGTTATTGCTCGACTTTCACAAAAGGCTCAGTCAATCCATGCCGGAGACGGACAGTGAAGAGCGTCCGCGCGGTGATACTGCGGCACTTTTTGACATTCTCGAAAAAGTCAAGGAAGCGGCGGACAGTTACGATGCCTATGAAGCGGCGGAAATACTGAAAAACGCGCGGGAGTTTTCATACGGCGAGGAAAAAGACGCGCTTATAGGCGAGGCGGCGTCTTGTTTAGAGAGCTATGACTGCGAGGGCGCGGCGGCCATTGTGGAAAAAATAATACAAGGGGGAATATAAAATGCCGGGGGCTGAATTGGACTATATCAAAAATATTGGCGGGCTTATGATTGGGAGAAACAGCAATCTTAACCAAATCGCAAGGAATATTGATATCTTTATTGATGTCATACCCGGTTTGACCGAAACGGTTCAAAAAAATATGCCGCAAAATTCGAGCAACGTAAACCTGTGCTTTGGCGACTCGATCAAAAAAATAGTCTCTTTGCTGGAGGAGGTGAAAGCCGTATGGCTTTTGAGCGAAGGCAGAAAGCTCCTTAGAGCGGCCGACAGCGTGTATTTTGATCTTGAGATGTGCAAAAAACTGCTTCCGCCATTTACAACAAATGTGCTATCCCTTTCTATCAGTATGCAAACTGCCATGAACAGAAGCTACGGCTCACGCGCAAACAGTAAAAAAATCGAAATGATGGGTGATACGGTAAAGAACTTGAGCGCGATAAAAACGCTTTTAGAAACTACCGACCCGGCGTATGCCGCAAGGATGCTTGAGGACATGACGCTTCTCAAATCAAACGAAACGGCAAAAAGGCTTATCTTGGAACTGCGCGAAGATAGGGACGGGAGCGCGTTGATAGATGAGCTGATTGATATGTATAACGCGCAAATCGAGGAAGCAATGTTTGATATAGCGGGTGTTGCGCGGCATAATATTATGATGGTTGACGACCGCCCGGAAATACTCGAAACGGTTGGCGGGTATCTAAGGGGAAGATATAAGGTTTTTCCGCTGACAAGCGGCATCGCCGCCTTAAAAGCCATAGAAAAGCAAAAAATTGACTTATTTATCCTTGATATAGATATGCCGGAAATGGACGGCATTACATTGGCAAAAAAAATCCGCTCCCTTTTGAGATTCAGGACCACCCCCATAATCATACTGACAAGCAACGCCGAAAAAGAATATGTCCTTGCCGCGATGCAGGCGGGCGCGAACGATTTTATCATCAAGCCGGCCATCAGGGATATGCTCGTCGCAAAGATTGCGGACTTTTTGAAAGCGGAGGAGGGGTAACGCGGGCATGAAGCATTTGTTTCTAATCAACCCGATTGCCGCCAAGGTCAAAGGGCGGGTGAGAGAGCTTACGGACGAAATCGAGGCTTTTTTCCGTGATACGGGAATGGAAAATTTCCATATACACGTAACCCGTTGGGCGAGAGACGGCATGGGGTATGCAAACCGGTTTGCGCAAAAATCGCCCGAACCCGTCCGCATACACGCTATGGGCGGTTCCGGTATGCTCTTTGAGGCCATCAACGGCACAGCCGGGCTGCCAAACGTGCAAATCGCCGCGTACCCTATGGGCGGCAACAACTTCTTCATTCACTATTTTGGAGCGGACAAGGAACATTTGTTCGCCTCCATAGCAAATCAGGTGTATTCCGACGTGACGCCAATTGACCTCATGTGCAATAAGAATATTTACGGAGTCGGCTACATAACGATTGGGCTTGAAGCCGTCATTGACAGATATACCTCTGACATAATGGCGCGGTCTAATCTGCCATACAATCTTTCCTGTATTCTCGCGGTGTTTCGGGCAATCGGGCGCAGCAACGCCATCACGCAACACTACGAAATAGATATTGACGGCAAGGATTACAGCGGGGAATATGCCACCATGCTGATAGCGGGAGGCCCGTGTTATGGCAGCAATATGACGCCCGCGCCGGAGGCTCACCCAAACGACGGGTTGATGGATATTTATCTTATGAAGAAAATATCAAAAATAAAGATGTTACAGTCCGTGCAGACCTATGCCGCAGGGGGGCATGAAAAGTTAAACGGGCTTGTTTTGCATGAACGCGGCAAAAAAATCTCTGTTTTGGCACAAAGCGATATTATTATGAGCATGGATAACGAAAAGTTTTATGAGCGCGGCGTTTCATACGAGATCATACCCGCCGCCATAGACTTTGTGTGTCCGGGCGGCATTGATGTTTCACAGCTTCCGCTTATTTACAAAAAAGCGTAGCACAAAACACGCCGCGCAAAGGGCGGTGCGCAAGGGGCGGCGCGCAATACGAGGCGGCAGGCGGCAAAAGCAAAAAGCGGCAGCGGGAAAGGGCAAAGATGACAAAAAACAGTTTTTCTTTAGTTGCTTCGGCAAAAAAACTTTCATTTTTTATGGTCGTGTTCTACGCGGCTGTAAAACAGGTAGTGGTAATGATTGACCCGAATGTCAACGCGCTATCTCTCACACTCCGGGTGGCGGCGAGCCTTGTGCAGATAGTGCTCGGAATCGTGCTTCGCAAAAAAGCGCCGGAGCGTCTGCTGTCCGTCCTCATTCCGGTATCAATGGTCATTCCAGAGATGCTGTGGGTGGCCTTTGCTCACGGCGGCGAATGGGTTTTCTATTTTTATATTGTCGGCTGCTCGCTCCTTAGTATGCTGTTTTTGAATCCAAAAGGGCTTTTGATATCCATGAGCGTCAACAGCGCCACCTTAGCCTTTTTATCCTTTGGTTTGGGTATACAGATGTCGGGGAAATATCTGCCGGTTTTTGATGACATTGTCGGCTTTGCCGCGGTGATTATGGTAAATTTGCTGATATATTTCATTTGCAGACAGGCGACCAATGCCTATATGCAATTTCGGCATACAGGCGAAGCCTTCGACAGGCTTCTTCAAACATCAACGGGCTATATGGCTTTTATCAACGAACATGCCCGGGTTGACCATATCACGCAGGCGATGTCAATATGGCTCGGCATATCCGACAGGCAATATGCCAAAGACCGCGCGTTTTTGGATATGTGCCATATGAAAGGTATTATGCCCGCCATACAGGGCATAATGGAAAGAGACGACACGATAGAGGAAGCGATAGAGATACGCGAGGGAGGCGAAACGCGCCACTATATGCTCCGCTCCTCGCTCGTAGGAAAAAAAGGAGTCGCCCGCACTTTTGAGTTTACGGACATCACCGAGATCATGGAAGCAAAGAGGATCGCGGAAGAAGCGGACAAGCAAAAATCCAGCTTTCTTGCCAACATGAGCCACGAAATACGAACGCCCATGAACGCCGTTGTCGGTATGACAGAGCTTATTTTAACAACCCCGCTCGACAACGAACAACGCTCGCACGCGCTGACGATCAAAAACTCGGCGTTGTCACTGCTGACGATCATAAACGATATTCTTGACTTTTCTAAACTCAGCGCGGAGAAAATGGAAATCATTTCTGCGCCCGTTGACATAGCGTCGCTCATCAACGATACCTTGAGCGTCATAAATGTCAAAGCGCAGTCTGCGGGGCTTGCTCTGACGGCGTTTGTCTCCAAGAATATACCACCCGAAATAAACGGCGACGAGGTGAGGATAAAGCAATGCCTTATTAACCTCATGAATAACGCCGTTAAGTTCACAAAAGAGGGCGAGGTGTCACTTTCCGTGACCTGTGAGCAGCTTGAGGACGGGTTAAAGCTGATTTTTGCCGTCCGGGATACCGGAATGGGCATGAAAAGCGAGGAGATGGGAAAGCTCTTTGGTGCGTTCGCGCAGCTTGACACGAAGAAAAACAGAAATATCGCGGGAACGGGCTTGGGTCTTTCTATCACAAAGAGCCTGATAGAAATGATGGGCGGCGAAATCAGTGTAAAAAGCGTGTATGGGGAAGGCTCGGTTTTCTCATTTTACATCATTTGCCCGGGAAAGCACGAGGGTATGATCGCTTCGCTCAATGAAGCTGAAAAATATAAAATCCTTGCTTTTGAGCCGAATATTTATTACGCAAAGGCTCTGCGCGAGATGCTTTTCGATCTTGGCGCGGCGCATCATGTGTGCGGGGACTTTGACGATTTTGAGAAAAAGTTAAGCGAGCGTGGTAAAGGACGGGGTCACAAGAGCTATACCCATGTGTTTTACGATAAGTCGGCGCTAAAGCTGATTTCAGATTTGAAAACACCGCCAAAAGCTCATCTCGTTTTGATGAAAGATATGCACGATGTCAACCTTGGCGTCTCGGCGTTAAACAGGCCGCTGCTCGCCGCGAGCATTGCGCGCTGCCTGAGCGGGGCGGACTTGGAGCTTTGCGGCGCCGACCGGCGAAAAGAAGCGCGGCTTGGCGACTTCAAGACAGAAAACGCCCGCGTTTTGCTTGTTGACGACAATCCGGTCAATCTCTCCGTAGCGGATGGAATGCTCCGCCAATACGGGATAACCGTCATCACGGCGCAAAACGGAAGAGAGGGGCTTGAGAAAATACAAAAAGAAGATTTTGATATGGCGTTTTTCGACCATATGATGCCGATTATGGATGGCTGCGAGGCCGCTAAAGCCATTCGCGCTCTCGGCGGAAGATTTGAGACCGTCCCCATTGTCGCGCTCTCGGCAAACGCCATGTCCGGCATAGAGAAAATGTTTATTGAGGCGGGTATGAACGCCTTTCTCTCAAAACCGATTATCGTCAAAGAATTGCATAAGATTTTGCTCAAATTCCTGCCGGAGGAAAAGGTAGTCGGCAGGAGGTAGTCGCAAGCGGCGTTTTGCCCATGCGGTTGACATAATACTCGCTTTTTTCTGAGCGAAACGCAGCATTTGCAAGCATTTGAGGAATTCTTTAATTTTTAAAGAATTCCTCAATTGTGGTAGGACAAGCGGCGCATCTTGGCCGAATTCATTTTAGCGAAGGCGATAAATTTGACAATAATTTATTGATAGTGTAATCTAAGAAAGCGGATAAGCATAGGGATATAGAGATCAGCAAGGCGGGAAAGGAGAACTTACGTGGAAGCAACAGCGTATGAGGGATATTTTAATGACGGACGTTTCTATGTATCAGGAAAAGCCGTACAGATACCGGAACAACGCCGCGTATTCGTCGCGATACTTGACGATGTTCAAAATGTGAAAGAAAAGGATATTTTAACTACTTGGAATGCAGTAAAATCCATGATTGAAGAGTCTGCGAACGAAAACGATTTATTGAAAGATGATGTTTTTTGTCGTGACAATAGCAGCCGTGCTTTTTTGCGCTTAGAAGATGGAGAATTTGCACAATGACATATGCTTTGGACACAAATTACGTAGGTCGAAGCTCCCCACAGCGCGCGCTCTGAATTTGCGTAAGCAAACCCTTGACAGTTTGGTTAATCCAAAATATAATAGAAATCGGCGTTGCAACGTCTCGCAAGCGAGACGAGGTAAACGGTAGCGGTTAGCTGATCCTCCGAAGGGAGGTGATGCCATTGTCAGTGTACGAAATCCTTTCGCTTGTTCTCGCAATCATTGCGATTTACATAGCTTGGAAATCCTACAGGCGCAATAGAAAGTAACCGCCCAGCTTGACAAACTTGCGGTTACTTTCTAACCAAAATTTGCGGCTAACCGTTACCGGCAACGCCCTTTTATATGCTCATATTACCACATCGCAAAAACCCTGTCAACATTATTTTTGCTTCGCAAGGGGCTTTTGGTTAATGTGACAAGCAATCCTACCTACACCCTCACGAAGCCGTGGGCGTCGCAAAATACGTCAAACTCCACAGAGTTTGCAAAGCCGAGAAATACGTCATAGCGCGTGGCGCCGGAAGCAAGCCGGCCGAGCCAATGAGCCTTGCCGCCCTCGTCAGGGTCGCGCGCGAAAAACGCCGCGTAGAGCATTATGACATATTCTTCATCGCTAAGGTTCTTGTTTACCATTTCGGGGCTGAACACAAAACCGTAGACGACATCGGTGGCGGTCATTGCGCCGCTTTCGAGCGCGTCCGCCCAATCGTCAAAACCGCCCTCATCGGGAGTGCGTCCCAGCGCCGCGAAATACAGTGACGCGAGGAAAGAGTCCGGCGTGTTCGGCTCGGGGTCTGTCCAAGGCATTGACGGCGCAGGCGGGGCGGCGGGGGTGGAAGACGTGGGCGCGTTGTATATGTAGTCTACTTCAACTTTATACAACTCAGTGTCTAAATTATCTATTAGGTACGTGCCGCCAGCCTCAGGTTCAAAGGCAACACCGTCTAATTTAACTCCAAGAATTTCATAGTTTGCTTTTGGTGTAAAAGTAATATCAAAAACTTTACCCGCTTCTGTTCCTTGTACATAAAGATTGCCGGCAGCATTGGTAGCTGGATTTCTGCCCGCAACCGTAACATTCACCGCATTTAGGGCATCGGCAGGAATAAACAGCCCGGCAAAATTGTGAAAAGCAAGGTAGTATGTTTCCCCACCAACCACCACCGGGAGGCGTGTTTCCGGGCCTTTGTACGTATCAGCGGTATACGAATTCATATCCTTCAACATAATGGCAAGCTCAGTCCCGGAGACGACAGCAGAATAAACATTTTTTGTATCAGTGCCGATATTTGCAGAGTCTATCGAAGCGCCAAAGTCCAATACGAGACCTGTAATATTATGTCCATTTACGAAATAAAACTCTCTGTAAGTGTACTGATTGCCTTCCGTGTCGGTTTCTGTGTAATTGTAAACCCAAACAGCACTTTCACCTGTGGCGTATTCATTAACAACTAAGTCAAATCCCGGATTGTTCATCCAAGGCGGAAGCTTGTCTTCCGCCGCTGTACCCGTCAGCGGGATTACGGTAAGCGACAGCGCGAGCGCGGTCATGAGTACGATTGCGATGGGCCTTAATAATTTTCTTTTCATGTGTTTTCCTCTCCTTGTCTTTTCTTGTTTCTTCTTGTTTTGTTTGTTTATTTTTAGCAAAAGACCATAACGCTTGCTCCGCCGACTAAATCTCGAACCATCTTGCCGGTCTTTTTTCCGTCAAGCTTCGTTGTCGTCCTTGCCTTGCGTCAGCAAGGCGGCGTCCTCCGCCTCGCCTGGCGGAAAAAATTCTCGTCAATCCCGCTTCAACATTTAGCCAGCGGAGCAAGTAAAAGGCGCGCAGGAGGGCATATACCCCCGCCTCTGTTAAGAGACGGTTTGTCCTACAAACGCCGATATGTTATCAGATTTGTTACGAAACGCCCGCCCGCGAAACTGCAAAATCAGGTTGAAAATACCGAGATGAAGAGGTATACTGATAATGGCTGTAGCGGCGGGTTTTCCGTGCTTGTAGGTACGGGTTTTAGAGTTTTCCTACATTCGCCGTGATTGTGTTGACGCACTTTCACGGTCGCTGCGGCCTTTTGTTATGGCCTTACGGTCAATACATGACGCCAAAAAGCAACAATTTTTTTCGCCTTGACAGATTAAAGGGCGCACTGTATCATTAGACGTTACGTTAAGATAGAATTCAAAAATCCGAACACCCCGTACCGGAGCCGGCATGGAGAAACTAAATGCCACAGCTAACCTGTAAAAACCTGACTCTTGGATATGAGGGAAAAACAGTGATATCCGGCCTGACGTTTACCGTAAACGCGGGGGACTACCTGTGCATTGTCGGAGAAAACGGCTCCGGCAAAAGCACGCTGATGAAAACAATATTAAAACTAAAAACGCCGATGTCAGGACAGGTGATATTGGGCGACGGCCTTACGTCCTCAGAAATCGGCTACTTACCCCAACAGACCGTCGTGCAAAAAGACTTTCCCGCGTCCGTGAGGGAAGTCGTCCGATCGGGATGCCTAAACCGCTGCGGCTTTCGGCCGTATTATAACAAAGCCGAAAAACAAATGGCGGAAGAAAATATGGAAAAGCTCGGGATTGAGCAAATCGCAAAACACTGCTACCGTGAACTATCGGGCGGACAGCAGCAAAGAACCCTTTTGGCGCGGGCACTCTGCGCCGCTGGCAAAATCATCTTGCTCGACGAACCGGCGGCAGGGCTTGACCCAAAAGCGGCGGTTGACATGTACGCGCTCATAGAAAAGCTAAACGCCGAAGGCATAACCATTGTCATGATATCTCACGATATTGACGCCGCCGTAAAATATGCCACTCATATTTTGCACATCGGAGCGCAAAAGGTATTATTTAGCGGAACAACAAAAGATTATGTACAAAGCGAAGCGGGGCATATATACGCCTCGGGAGGGTCACAAAAATGACGGAAATTATAGAAAAACTTATATTATATTTTCAATACCCATTTGTGCGCTACGCCTTGATTGTCGGCATTTTGATAGCCCTTTGCTCGTCATTGCTCGGAGTGACGCTGGTATTGAAACGCTTTTCCTTTATCGGCGACGGCCTATCCCACGTCGCGTTTGGCGCGACGGCAATAGCGGTGGCGATGAACCTCACAAACAACTTTATATTAGTCCTTCCGGTGACGATAATAAGCGCGATCTTGCTGCTGCGAACGGGGCAAAACACAAAAATCAAAGGAGACGCGGCAATCGCAATGATATCAGTGGGCGCGTTGGCCGTAGGCTACCTTATTATGAATATGTTCGCAAAATCCGCAAACCTCGCGGGCGATGTCTGCACAACGCTGTTTGGGGCAATGGCGATATTGACGCTGGACGACGGGACAAGAATATGGATAGGCGAATATCCGATACCCATGAAAGTATTCATGTGCGCTGTCTTATCGCTGCTTGTGATCGCCGTATTTATGATATTCTATCATAAAATATTTGCCGTAACCTTTGACGAGGATTTTTCGACGGCGACCGGAATCAGAGCGAGCGTCTACAACCTGATGCTTGCGGTAATTATTGCCGTGGTCATAGTTTTGGCGATGACATTGGTCGGCGCGCTGCTCATTTCCGCGCTGGTTATATTTCCGGCACTGTCCGCCATGCGGGTATTTAAGAATTTCAAAGCCGTGACGATATGCTCTGTTATCGTGTCGGTCGTCTGCGCCGTTTTCGGTATTTTCCTGTCAATCCTTGTAGCGACCCCCGTGGGCTCCACTATTGTCGTCGTGAATATTATAGGATTTTTAATCTTTAGCTTCGCCGGATTTGTAAGAAGAGGCTTTTCCGGTTAGCTGTCATAAAATTCATTCCGATAGCGAAGCATGGACGCGGAGCGTCCGATCGTTTGCGCACGGATGACGCAACTCTTCGGGGAGGAATGATTTTATGATAGCTAATAAATATAAATAGAAGAGGAGTCTTGTGATTTTGTCATAAAGACAGGAGGGCAATATGCGTGACAAAAATGAGTTTATAGAATTTATGATGTCGGCGGGCGTGCTCACATTTGGCGATTTTACGACAAAGAGCGGACGCAAAACGCCGTATTTCGTAAACACCGGCAACTACAAAACGGGCAGCCACATATCGCAGCTCGGCGATTATTATGCCGATAGCGTGACCCGCAGCGGCGTAGAGTTTGACGCGCTCTTCGGACCGGCATACAAAGGCATAACGCTTGCGGCGGCAACGGCCTCATCCTTATACCGCAACCACGGGATAGACAAGCCATATTTTTTCAACCGCAAAGAAGCAAAAGACCACGGAGAGGGCGGCAAAATCGTCGGGTACAAGCCAAAAGACGGCGACAAGATAATCATTATCGAAGATGTTGTCACCGCCGGAACCGCCGTGCGCGAAAGTTTGGAGCTTTTGCAAAATGTTAAGGTCGCCGCTTTGTTTGTCTCCGTTGACAGAATGGAGCGCGGGGCGGGGGAAAAATCCACGATAGATGAGCTTCAAGATGAGCTGAAAATCAAAGTATACTCCATAATCACAGCGCGTGACATAATAGACTACTTAGCGCCCGGCGACCCGCGCAGGGAAAAAATGCAAAAATATCTATCACAATACGGCGCAAAGTGAGAAGCGTCATTAAGCAGACCCGGCGAGTGTGTTTGTAAAATCAATCAAAAAGCGGTCATAAAAATTATTCCGAGAGCGGAGCATGGACGCGGAGCGTCCGATCGTTTGCGCACGGATGGACGCAACTGATCGGGGAGGAATGATTTTATGATCGCGTCTATAGCAGCCAACATTAGAATAAAAACACGGGAGGGTACAGAGCGATAAATGCCGCAATTTAAAGTAATAAGCGAGTTTGAACCCGCCGGAGGACAGCCGGAAGCCATAGACGCGCTGACACGCGGCGTACAAATGGGGCTAAACGAACAAACGCTGCTTGGCGTTACCGGCTCGGGCAAAACCTATACAATGGCAAAAATAATAGAGCGCGTCCAAAAACCGACGCTTGTGCTTGCGCATAACAAAGCGCTTGCGGCGCAGCTTTGCGGCGAATTTCGCGAGTTTTTTCCCGAAAACGCCGTCGAGTTTTTTGTTAGCTACTACGATTACTATCAGCCCGAAGCGTATATGCCGCATACCGACACATATATCGAAAAAGACAGCTCGATAAACGATGAGATAGAACGCCTGCGCCACTCCGCCACATCCGCGCTCTTTGAACGCCCTGATGTTGTGATCGTATCGTCCGTGAGCTGCATTTACGGCTTGGGAGACCCCATAGACTATTCGAGTATGGTCATATCGCTCAGGCAAGGCATGGAAAGCAGCCGCGAAAGCCTGCTCAAAGCGCTTGTCGAGATACGCTATGAGCGCAACGATGTGGCTTTTGAGCGAAACGCGTTTCGCGTGAGGGGCGACACGGTAGACATATATCCGGCATATCTGCGCGACCATGCTATCCGCGTCGAGTTTTTTGGCGACGAGATAGAGCGGATCAGCGAAATAAGCACAATCACGGGTGTTCCGAAAGCGACGCTGACACATGCCGCTATCTATCCCGCGTCGCACTATGTCACGACGGACGAGAAAATTCAAACAGCCATTTCGCAGATAAAAAAAGAGATGAACGAGCGGCTATCGTATTTTGAGGAAAACGGAAAATTGCTTGAAGCGGAACGCTTGCGGCGGCGCACGATGTATGATATAGAAATGCTCACGGAGCTTGGCTACTGCAACGGCATTGAAAATTACTCGCGCATAATAACGGGCCGCAAGCCGGGCAGCTCACCGATGACGCTGCTGGATTATTTCCCCAAGGATTTTATTATGTTCATAGATGAGTGTCACGTCACCTTGCCGCAGGTGCGGGCAATGTATGCGGGAGACAGGTCGCGAAAAGAAAATCTTGTCAATTACGGCTTTCGCCTGCCGTCGGCATATGACAACAGGCCGCTCACCTTTGACGAGTTTAACGAGCGGATAAAACAAGTGATATATGTTTCGGCGACGCCGAGCGAGTATGAATGTTCGCGCTCGGGTCAGGTCGTCCGGCAAGTGATAAGGCCCACAGGCTTGCTCGACCCCGAGGTCTCGGTTCGCCCGGCGGCGGGGCAAATTGCCGATTTGATAAACGAGATAAACGACCGGAGCAAAAGAAATGAGCGCGTGCTTATAACCACGCTGACAAAGAAAATGGCGGAGGATTTGACGTCATATTTGCGAAAGGCGGATATCCGAGTCAGGTATCTTCATCATGATATTACCACAACGGAGAGGATGGAGATAATCCGTGATTTGCGGCTTGGGGAGTTTGACGTGCTTGTGGGTATCAATCTTTTGCGCGAGGGCTTAGACCTCCCGGAGGTGTCGCTCGTCGCCATACTCGACGCCGATAAAGAAGGCTTTTTGCGAAGCACGACGTCGCTGATACAGACTATCGGCAGGGCGGCAAGAAATGTGTCCGGGCGCGTCATAATGTATGCGGACAAGGTGACGCCGTCCATGAGCGCCGCTATTGAGGAGACCGAAAACCGCAGGCTGGCGCAAAAGGCTTTTAACGAGGAGCATGGAATCGTCCCGAAAACGATAATAAAAGATGTGAGGGCGCTGCTCGAAATCTCCACGCGCAAAACGTCCGCGTCAGGCGCGAAAATAAAGCTCACCGGGCGTGAGCTTGAAGCGGAGATAAGAAAACTTGAAAAAGAGATGGCGGCGGCGGCAAAGCTGCTTGAATTTGAATATGCCGCCGCGCTGCGCGACCGCATAATCGAGCTGCGCGGAGCGATATAGTATTCATAAGTCAGCCTTGCCCGTAGGCTATCACGCTGTCTGAATAATTTTTGATTTTGCCGCAAATCCCGGCCGTCAATATGCCCGCCGACGCCGAGGTTTGCTCACCGCTGCGCATATCTTTGACGGTAATGATTTCCTTACTTATTTCATCTTCGCCGAGAAAAACGACAAAAGGTATGCAAAGTTTGTCCGCATAAGACACCTTGTTTTTGAATTTCTTATTTTCGCCATAAACCTGAACGCGAAGACCGGCACGGCGCATATTTTCCGCAAGTTTTATCGCGTGAGTCAAGTCGTCTGTCATCGGAATTATCAAAACATCAGCCGGAGCGGAAAGAAACGAATCGTTCAGCAGCTTTTGCTCCTGCAAAATATAAAACAGGCGCGTAAGCCCGACGGACATTCCGACGCCGGGCATTTTTCTGTCGCTAAAACACTCGGAGAGGTTGTCGTATCTGCCGCCTGAGCAAATAGAACCCAGCTCGGGGTGATCTGTCAAAAACGTCTCATAGACCGTGCCGGTATAATAATCAAGCCCGCGCGCGATAGAAAGGTCAATCTTATAATGCGTGTCAGGCACTCCAAACGCCGCCATATGCGTTTGCAAGGAGCGCAGCTCGTCCGCTCCGGTATCAAAAAGCCCGCTTTTGCCCATATACTTATCCATAACCGAAAATGGGTCGCCGGAATATGACACAAACCCGACAATCTGCTCTGCCGTCTGATTTGATATGCAAAGCTCATCGGTCAAAGATTTTATCAAATTCCCGCCGCCTATCTTGCCGAGCTTATCAATAAGGCGCATAGCCTCACCCGCCCGCTCTTTTATGCCGAATATTTCAAACAGGCCGCCGAGAACCTTTCGGTTGTTTACATGAATGACAAAATCGGAAAGCCCGAGCGCGGCAAAGCATTTGAATATAACGCTCGGCAGCTCGGCTTCGTTCAAAATACCGAGGCCGCCGTCTCCAACGATGTCAATATCCGCCTGATAAAACTCGCGAAAACGCCCGCGCTGCGCCCGCTCGCCGCGATAAACCTTGCCTATCTCATATCGGCGAAACGGAAACGCCAAATCGTTATAGTGCAAAGCAACGTATTTCGCGAGTGAAGTCGTCAGCTCATAACGGAGCGCAAGGTCAGTATTTCCACGGCGCAGCTCATATATCTGCTTTTCGGTCTCTCCGCCGCCCTTTGCCAGCAAAATCTCGGAAGCCTCCATGATTGGCGTGTCCAACGCGGTAAAACCAAAGAGCTTGAACGTATCTTTAAATTTTTGCGCCATCGCGTCAAAATAGACCTGCTCGGACGGGGGCAGTTCCATAAAACCGGAGAGGGTGCGCGGCTTTATTTTTTTCATCTTGTAAGTATCCTCGCTTATGTCTTGGGGTTTATAATATCGCGCCAGTCAAGATCGCCCCGTTTGAGGCCGTGTATGAGTACCTCCGCCGTCGCGACGTTTGACGCAAAGGGTATGTTGTTTTCATCGCAAAGCCTCGCAATATTCATGACGCTGCCGTGATATTCTTCTTCAAGCTGCGGGTCGCAGAAGAAAAGCACCATGTCAAGCTCGTTGTATTTTACGCGAGAGCCTATCTGCTGACTGCCGCCTTGATTGCAGGACAAATATAGTTTTATGGGAAGCCCGGTCGCCTCGCTTACAAGGCGGCCTGTCGTGTTCGTGGCGCACAAGGTGTGTTCCGCGAGTATTCCGCAATAAGCGATACAAAATTGTATCATCAGCTCTTTTCTCATATCGTGCGCAAGCAGAGCTATATTCAAAATAAAGTCACCTCCTCCGTGATTTCCGGCATATGCTCAAGATTTATGAAGCGGTATATCTTTTCCGGTTATGCGGTGCGCTATGTCGAGAAAATCATACGCGCTGACCCGCTTTTTGTACAAAACAAGGGGAATACCGCTGTGTAAGGCACGGAAAACGCATTTATCTTCGGCCGCGATGCCAATGAGCTGAACGCCGATGCTGTCAATCACGTCGTCTATGGTCGTCCTGATATGCCCAAAATTGCTCGGCACAACCCTGTTTACGAGCAAGCGTATGTTTAAGACGCCCATCTCGCGCAACGCTCGGGCGGCGCGGGTTGCGTCGCTCATGGCGGGGAGTTCCCCGAGCGTGACGATAATAGACATATCCGCATTGCGGTTTGCGAGCGCAAAGCCGGCGCCGATACCGGGCGGCGAATCAATAATGCAATAATCAAAAAGTTCACGCGCCGTATTTAGCATATTCAAGACAGCCTCGCTCAAATCTTCATCAGGCGGGATGTCATTTACCGGAGCGGAAAGAAAGTACAGGTTTTCTATCAAAGGCGACTGACGGCAAGCGTCGGAAAGCCCGATATGCCCTCTGATAACGTCCAGATAGTCCATGACGGCATAGTCTGTCATGCCGAGTGCCAAATCTAAATTGCCAAGCCCCGCGTCAAAGTCTATGCAAAGCGTTTTATGGCCGAGCGCGGCAAGGCACGACGAAATCGCGGCAACAGAGGTTGTCTTGCCCGTGCCGCCTTTTCCCGAAGCTACCGCTATAACCTTGCCCATACCGCTCTCCTATCCGAAATCTTGTACCAGTCAACATTATACAACAAGAAGCCACCCTTTTCAATAGCCCTATGTGTCCCATTTGCTGGAGAGGGCGTCAATTTGATCGGCAAATTTTGCCAACTCCTTGTTGGCGCCGCCCTTGTTGCGCCGGATAACCTCCATAAGCCGAGAACCCGCAAGCATGAGCCTGCTGTAGACCGGAGATTCACGGCGGCGCGGATATTCGGCATCGCCGCGCTTTAGAAGGTCGCGGCCGGCAAAGAGCGGCGTACAAGTCTGCAAATCATAGCTCGACGTATATTTTGGAGCTACCGCCGTATACCCCTGCTCCGTGAGCTTTGAGGCAAAGCCCGTGCTCGTTTCATCTTCGCCGTGAACCACGAAAACACATTCAGGCTTTTTAGAAAACGCGTCTATCCATTTTTGCAAGCCATCCTTGTCGGCATGTGAACTCATATATTTGAAATTATGTGTTTTGCAGCGTACGGCTATTTCCTCACCAAAGAGCAAAACGGGGGAAGTGCCGTCTATTATTGTGCGGCCCAGCGTTCCGAACGCCTGAAACCCGGTAAAGACGACGCTGCACTCGGGTCTCCAGAGATTGTGCTTTAGATGGTGGCGTATTCGTCCGGCCTCGCACATGCCGCTGGAGGATATGATGACCTTTGGCGTTTTGTCGTCATTGAGCCTTTTTGAATCTTCGGAAGTCTCGGTGATAAAGAAATTGCTAAACGCGAGCGGGCGGATGCCGGAATCAATAAGAGCCCTTGTTTCATCATCAAGATAGCCGCAGAGGTCTTCCGAGTATATTTTAGTCGCCGCCGACGCAAGGGGGCTGTCAAGATAAACGGGAAAATCCGGGTTGCTGCGCACGAGCTTCTTTTCTTTGATCTCTCGAATATGGTAAAGCAAATCCTGAGTCCTGCCGATAGCGAACGACGGGCATACTATATTGCCGCCCGCCGCGATAGTTTCATCAATGACCTTCGCAAGTTCAAGAGCCGTGTCAAAAACGGCGGGGTGGGTGCGATTGCCGTAAGTTGATTCCATTATAACTATATCGGCGTCACCGATATAGCCGGGGTCGCGGATCATCGGATGTCCGGGTACGCCGATGTCGCCGGAAAAAACGAGTTTTTTACGCAAACCTTTTTCTACGATCCATAATTCGGCATAGGCGCTGCCGAGCAAATGCCCCGCGTCGCTAAACCGCAGCCTCTCATCATAGCCGAGTTCGATTATCTCATCATATTTGCACGGGACAAGGAGCGGAAAAACGCGGCACGCGTCGTCCATAGTATAGAGCGGTTCCGGCAGAGCATCACCGCTGCGGCGTTTTTTGCGCACTGACCACTGCGCCTCCAGCTCTTGAATATGCGCGCTGTCCCTGAGCATTATGTCAAGCAGCTTGCAAGTCGGCTCCGTGGCGTAGATATTGCCCCGAAATCCATGTTTTACGAGCAACGGCAGCCTGCCGGAGTGGTCAATATGCGCGTGGGTGACTATGACATGGTCTATCTCGCCGGGGTGAAACGGAAAAGTCTGATCAAGCCCGCTGCCCGCGCCCTGCCGCATACCGCAGTCTATAAGAATTTTCCTGTTGCCAAACTCTATGCAGTGACAGCTCCCCGTCACCTCTCTGGCCGCTCCGTAAAATGTTATATTCATTGTGATACCATTCCTTTCCCTCTACTTGACGATTACGTTTTTCTCGCCAAATTTTTCAACAAGCTCATCTATAAACAACTTATCCGGCAGGCATTTTGCCCCGACCCTTTTCTTTGTGTCCTCAAAATATATGACCATCTGCGTTTGTCCGGGAAACATCATATGCACGAGCTTCAAATGCTCGTATTCCGGGCTGTTTTCGCTTTTTAGCTTTACATAGAGCTTTTGCTCCGAGACCTCAGCCTCTTCGCGTCCGGCGTCTCGCGAGATGCCGGAGCCTGTGCTTTGGTTTCGCCGCCCGCTGTCAAAACGGCTGCCCGGCGGGGGATTGTCCGGCAAATCCTTGAGGGGTCTTAGAGTATCTATTACGATTTGCGGGTCTTTATCGTCTCTTTCGGAAAGCCTGCCGCTGACAATAACAAGCTCTTCGAGCTGCATATATGAACCGCAATCATCAATCGCCCGCTGAAAAGCAAGCAGCTCAATAGTTCCGCTGCCGTCGTCCAAGCTGATATATGACATCAAGGAATTGTTGCGCGTCGGCTTTGAGCGCATATCCTCAATAACTCCGGCGACCGTTATCTTTTGATTGTCTTTATATTTCACGCTCCCGCTCTCGTTAATATCGCGCTCCTCTCTGTTAAAAGCGGCGAGTATGTCTCCGATATTCGCGGCGTTATATCTTTGCATAATTTCCCGATACTCATCTATGGGATGCCCCGAAAGGTAAAGCCCCGTGACCTCGCGCTCCATGCGCGTCAGATCGCTTCTTGAGTATTCGGAAATATCCGGCAGTTCAATACCTTGCGCGATAAGCCCGCCGCCGTCAAAATCCGCCGCGTCGCCGGACATACCAAAAAGGTCAAGCTGCCCGTCCACATTGCGGCGTTTATACGCGGCCACATCATCAATGACAGCTTGGCAAATTACCATAAGCTGCCGCCTGTTTGCGCCCAATGTGTCAAAACAGCCGCATTTGATAAGGCTCTCCAAAGCGCGGCGGTTTAATTCGCCGCCGTATGTGCGCTTGCAAAAATCTTCAAAACTTCTGAATTTGCCGCCCGTCTCACGGTTTGAGATGATCTCGTCCACAAATCCGCGCCCGATATTCTTTACGGCAACAAGGCCATATCTCAGATTATCGCCCGACACGGTAAATTCCGCCCCCGACTCATTTATGTTCGGTTCGAGAAGCGAAATACCCATTTGACGACATTCGTTTGTGTATTGCGTGATTTTGCCGGGATATCCGAGCACCGACGACATGAGCGCCGCCATGTAAATATGCGGATAATGGCATTTTAGATAAGCGGTTTGATATGAAATGATCGCATAACCGACCGCGTGGCTCTTATTAAAAGCATAGTTTGCGAAAGCTGTGATTTCCTCATATATGCTCTCGGCAATATTCGCGGGGACACCGCCCGAGACCGCGCCTTTTATGCCGCGAGCGGGGTCGCCGTGTATAAAAGTTTTTTTCTCGCGTTCTATCTCGGAAATTTTCTTCTTTGACATGGCGCGGCGTATCATATCCGCCTGCCCCAGAGAAAAACCCGCGAGCTTTCGGAAAATTTCTATGACTTGTTCCTGATAGATTATAACGCCGTAGGTAACGGATAAAATCGGCTCGAGCGAAGCGTGCTTATACGTTATCTTTTCGGGGTTTTGGCTCCACTGCAAAAACTTTGGGATAGACTCCATAGGCCCGGGGCGATAGAGCGCGATGACAGCCGTTATGTCCTCTATGTTTTTTGGCTTCAAGCCCACGCATACCCCGGTCATTCCCTGCGACTCGAGCTGAAACACGCCGGATGTCTTTCCGAGAGAGAGCATGGCGTATGTTTTTTCGTCGTCTTCGGGGATATTTTCTATGCAAAACTCCGGGTCTGTCTCGCGAATCTGACGCACCGCGTCTTCTGTAACGGTAAGGTTGCGAAGACCGAGAAAATCCATCTTTAAAAGCCCAAGCTCTTCGAGCGGACCCATGGTGTATTGCGTCGCTATGGTGTTATCTTTTTTTGACAAAGTGAGCGGAACATATTCTTCTACCGGAAATCTTGTGATCACAACGCCCGAAGCGTGCGTACCCGAATCCTTTGGCATATCCTCAAGAGCGATTGCGGTTTCGAGCACACGTTTTACGCGGGGGTCAGCGTCATACATATCCCGCAGCTTACCGCCCAGCGCGAGAGCTTTTTCTACAGTAACAAATGAGCCGTTCGGCATACGGTCTGGAATGGCTCGCGCCAACTCGTTTTCCTCCTGAAACGTCAGCGCGAGAGCCTTTGAAATACTGCGCACGGCGTTTTTTGCTTTGAGCGTGCCGAATGTGACGATTTGGGCGACCTTGTCAGCCCCATACTTTTGCTTGACATAATCAATGACCTCGCCGCGCCTGCGCTCGCAAAAATCTATGTCAATATCGGGCATTGTGACACGTTCGGGATTGAGAAAACGCTCAAAATACAAACCGTATTTTATCGGGTCAACATTCGTTATACCCAAAGAGTATGATACAAGGCTGCCCGCCGCGCTGCCCCGTCCGGGTCCGATGGGGATGCCCTGACTTTTCGCAAACCCCACGCAATCGCCGACTATCAGAAAATACTCCGTAAAACCCATATTCTCTATCATGTCAAGTTCAAAATCCAGCCGTTTCCAAATCTCGCGAGCATCGTCCCCGCTTGCTTTTTCGCCGGACATCTCTTGCTTGTAGAGCCGATTCAGACCCTCGCGGCAGAGTTTTTTCAGGTAGTCTTTGGCGTTTTTTTCGCCTGTTGGGAGAGCAAACTCCGGCAAATGCCGCTGCTCAAAATCAAACGCAAAGCTGCACATATCCGCTATTTTCACGGTGTTGTCATATGCTTCGGGATGCTCTGGAAAAAGCGCGCGCATATCCTCTTCGGACTTTAAGTACAGCTCTTGTGATAAAAAACGCATCCTGTCCGTGTCGTCAACGGATTTGCCGGTTTGAATACAAAGAAGTATATCCTGCGCGTCCGCGTCAGCGCGGGATATGTAATGAACGTCGTTTGTGACAACAAGCGGTATTCCGGTCTCTTTGTGTATTCTGACGACCCCCGCGTTTGCTTTAACCTGCTCCGAAAAGCCGTGGTTTTGGAGTTCTAAATAAAAGTTGTCTTCGCCAAAAAGCTCCTTAAGCTCTACGGCTTTTGCTTTCGCTTCAAAATATTTGCCGTTTTGTATAAGCGTTGGAATTTCTCCGTAGATACACGCGGACGTGGCGATAAGCCCATCGCTGTGAGCGCGTAAAAGCTCCATATCAACACGCGGCTTTTGATAAAACCCCTCGGTAAAAGACGCGCTGACGATACGGCACAGATTTTTGTAACCGGCTTCGTTTTTGCACAGCAATATGAGATGGTAGCGGGCACTGTCCAGCTCATGATCCATGTCAAAGCGTGTCCGTGGAGCGACATAGACCTCGCAGCCGATTATCGGCTTTAAGCCTGCCGAGACTGCTTCTTTATAAAAAGCGACCGCGCCATACATAACACCGTGATCGGTGATGGCTATGCTCTTTTGGCCAAGCTCTTTCGCGCGCGCTACAAGGTCTTTTATTCTGCACGCCCCGTCAAGCAAACTGTATTCGCTATGCAGATGCAAATGTATAAATCCCACAGCTCATTGCCTTTCTGCCGATAATCTTGTATTATAGTATGAGTATAGTTAAAGATGGGGCGAATGTCAAAGAAAAATGAAGAGCTTCAATGCAGGTACATATGATATAGCCGTTATCGGAGCGGGTCACGCGGGGATCGAGGCCGCCCTCTCCGCCGCGCGGCTTGGCATGAAAACAATATGCTTTACCATAAATCTTGACGCGGTCGGCAATATGCCCTGCAACCCAGCCATTGGCGGCACAGGAAAAGGGCAGCTTGTGCGTGAGCTTGATGCGCTCGGCGGCGAGATGGCGCGGTGCGCGGACAAGGCTTCCATTCAGTTTCGTATGCTAAACCGCGGCAAAGGGCCCGCCGTACACTCTTTGCGCTCTCAAGCCGACAGGCACAGGTATCAGGAAATAATGAAAAACACCTTAGAGAGTGAGGAGAATTTGACGCTCCGTCAAGCGCATGTGGTTGATATAGGGGTTAATGACGGGAATGTAACGCATATAGAGATTCAAACGGGCGCGATTTTTAACTGCGCCGCCGTCATCATTTGCACAGGGACATATATGTCGAGCCGCATTATCATCGGAGAGGCCGTCAGAGACTGCGGGCCTGACGGGATGGTCTCCGACGCGCTTTTGAGCGAGCGGCTGCGGGAGCTTGGCTTTTCGATGCAGCGTTTTAAAACGGGAACGCCTCCGCGCATAAACGCGAGAAGCGTAGATTTTTCAAAGATGGAGTTGCAACCGGGAGACGAACCGCCGGAGCCGTTTTCATATGAGTCTTTTGATAACGCTCGCGCAATCAAAAACAGCGCGGTCTGTTACCTCACATATACCAATGAACGCACTCATGATATTGTGCGTAAAAATCTGCACCGCAGCCCTATGCACTCGGGCAAAATACATGCCACAGGCACGAGATATTGCCCGTCGTTTGAGGACAAGGTGGTGAGGTTTGCGGACAAAATCCGTCACCAGATTTTTATAGAGCCGATGGGGTTACAGACACAGGAGATGTATGTGCAGGGATTTTCTTCGGCCATGCCGGAGGATGTGCAGCTTCAAATGCTCCGCACGATACCCGGTCTTGAAAACGCGGAAATTATGCGCCCGGCGTATGCCATCGAATATGACAGCATTGACCCGATAGAGCTTTTTCCGACGCTTGAATCAAAAAAGGTAAAAGGATTGTACGGCGCGGGGCAGTTTTGCGGCTCATCGGGTTATGAGGAAGCGGCGGTGCAAGGCTTTGTCGCGGGCGTCAACGCGGCGTTGAAGATAAAAGGCAAAAATCCGCTCATTATTTCGCGGCGCGACGGTTATATAGGGACTCTCATTGACGACCTTGTGACAAAGGGCACGAGAGAACCCTATAGAATGATGACCTCGCGCACAGAATACAGGATGCTCCATCGCGGGGACAATGCCGATATAAGGCTGTCGCGCTTTGGAAACCTCATAGGGCTTATATCGGACGAACGTCATAAAAAAGTTCTCAAAAAATATGAGACTGTGGAGCGCGAAATAGATCGTTTGGAGAAAACCTATGCCCCGCCGTCTGATGAATTAAACGCGCTGCTTGAAACTCACGGCATGGCAAAAGCGACGACCGGAGTAAACCTCGCGGGGCTTCTTCGCCGTCCGCAAATCACATATGAGCAAATTGCCGCGCTCGACCCGAAAGCCCCGGAGCTTTCAAAGGCTGTGAGTGAGCAAGTGGAAATATGTATAAAATACGATGGTTACATAAAGCGTCAAGAGCGGCAGATGAGCGAGGTCGCCCGCATGGAAAACCACCCTATCCCCGGCGACACGGACTATGCGTCCATAAAAGCCCTGCGCATTGAGGCGCGTCAAAAACTCGACGCCGTAAGGCCCTTGACGCTTGGACAGGCTTCGCGCATATCCGGCGTTTCCCCGTCAGACATTGCGGCTCTCATGGTATTTTTAAAAAAGAAAGGATAATGCCAAAAATACACAGCGGGCAAAGCGTTTCTTATGATAGACAGAAAATCTTTGGTAAAAAGACATAACCCCGAAATACACGAAATGATGAAGCAATCGCCGCTTACCGTTGGAAACGGCAATTTTGCTTTCACCGCCGACATCACGGGGCTGCAAACCTTGTATGATGAATATGAGATTTTTCCGCTGTGCGCAATGAGCACCTGGGGCTGGCACACAACGCCCGGCGACGGCGGGAAATTTTACGCTCAAAACGACGCACAGCCGACGCTATACAAATCGCAAGGCCGCGTTTATAAGTATGTTTCCGAGCGGCAGGCAGGAAACGAAGCTGTCTACGATTGGCTGCGGCACAATCCGCATAGGTTAAATTTGGCGCGGGTTTCGCTCCTGTGGGACGGCAAAAAAATCACATCTGATGAAATAAGCCGTGTACATCAAAAACTCGATTTATACACGGGCGTTCTTATAAGCGAGTTTACGCTGCGCGGCGAGCGGGTGAGGGTACAAACCGTATGCGCCCAAAGCGCGGATATTCTCGGAATCTCAATAGAAACTTCGCAAAAGGCATATGAAAAAATTACGGTATGTATTTCATTTCCCTACGGCTCGCATTTAAAATGCGCCTCTGACTGGACATCGCCGAGCAAACATCAAACAAGCACAACACGGCTTGGCGATACGCTCTGCTTTGAAAGAACGCTGGACTATGATAAATACCGCGTAGCTTTGAGCGGATATGATATGTGCAGGCAAACGGGAGATCATAGCTTTGAGTTTAAAAGCACGGCATTTACGCTCTTTTTTTCCCAAATCTGTACATATGATACGCTCTCGGCAAATAGTACGCGCCGGACGAACAAGTCAGGAGCGGACAATTTTGACCTTATGCCCAAAACCTTTGATAAAGTAATGGACGACAGCTCTTTGGGCTGGGAGAGCTTTTGGAACACAGTGGGTATGGCCGATTTTTCGCGGGCAAAAGACCCCCGGGCTATGTTGCTCGAAAGAAGAGTAATATTATCGCAGTATCTTACGGCGTCGCAATGCTCGGGCAATATGCCGCCGCAGGAAACGGGGCTGTCGTGCAACAGTTGGTTTGGCAAGTTTCACCTGGAAATGCACATCATACACGCGGGGTGGTTTGCTCTATGGGGGCAAAGCCGGCTCCTTGAACGCAGTATCGCATGGTATAAAGACATTTTGGATATGGCAAAGAAAAACGCGGCGGCTAACGGTTTTGACGGAGCGCGGTGGCCCAAGATGACAGGACCTTGCGGCATTGACAGCCCGTCTTCGATAGCGACGCTTTTGATATGGCAGCAGCCGCATATTATATATATGCTTTCTCTATGCTTGCACAGCAAGCATAGAGTGCAAGCCGAAAAAAGCCGCCGCGATTTTATGATAAAGCACCGTGATTTGGTTTATGAAACAGCCGAGTTTATGTGCTCTTTTGCGCGGCTGTGCGAAAAAACAGGCTTCTATGAGCTGCCTGCGCCGCTTATACCGGTGCAGGAACTGCATAAACCGGAAGATACGGCAAATCCGGCATTTGAACTCGGCTATTGGCGGTTTGGCTTGCTTTGCGCCGTAAAGTGGGCGGAATTTTTTGAGGCTGACGAAGAAAGCGGGCTTTGCGGGAAAGAGCGCGAAAAATGGCAAACCGCAAAAGCCGGGTGGAAAAACACAGCCGACAATATGACGCCGCTCCCAACGCGTGGCGGTCTGTACATTGCGCACCAAAACTGCCCCGATACATTTAAAAAATATAGTATAAAATATAATAAAGATCATCCGTCAATGCTGTATGCTTTCGGTTATATTCCAAACGACCGTGTTGATATAAAAACTATGGAAAACACAGCAGATAAAGTGCTCTCTTGCTGGGACAATGACAGTATGTGGGGCTGGGACTATGCCTTTTGCGCCATGACCTTGACGCGGCTCGGAAAGCCCGAAGAAGCGGTTGACGCGCTGCTTGCCGATGAAAGCAAAAACCGTTATACCGAAAGCGGCAATAATTTTCAATACGGGCGTGATGATTTGCCCTTATATTTGCCGGGAAACGGCGCTCTTCTCTTTGCTCTATCTATGATGCTCGCCGGATATGGAGAGAACAAGGGCGCGGTAGGGTTTCCAAAAAACGGCATGTGGGACAATATTATCGTCGAGGGTATTTTGCCGCTGCCGGAATAGTAGAGGCAACTATCCTCCCAATGCCTCAAATTCTGAAAACTCATTAAAGCTGCCGCGAAAATCGTCTATAACGCCGTCTTTCATGCTCCATATTCTTGAGGCAAATTTGTTGAGAAAATAGCGGTCGTGGGATATAAACAAAATAGTGCCGTCAAAATCCGAGATGGCTTCTTCTATCCATTCCCTTGACCTTATATCAAGATGGTTTGTCGGCTCATCAAATATCAAAAGATTTGCCTTGTCCTGCATGAGCAGACACAGCTTCAAACGGCTTCTCTCACCGCCGGAAAGACTGCCGACAGTTTTCATAACGTCCGGAGCCTTGAAGTGAAATCCGGCGAGAATACTGCGGCTTTTTTCTTCGGGAAATCCTGTGGCGCGGCGCAATGTTTCCAGTATCACCGCGTTTTCATCGTCAAATCGGATAATTTGTGGCATATACGCGATTTTTACGTTGTCGCTTATTTTGACGCTTCCGCTGTCGCACGGCTCTTCGCCCGTTATCAACTTTATGAGCGTGGTTTTTCCGCAGCCGTTAGCCCCGATAAGCGCGATGCTGTCACCTCTGCCAATGATAAGGCTCACATTGTCTATCAACATATTTTCCCCATAGCTCTTGCACACAGACTCAAACGAAACAAGCCGTTTTGCCGCATAACCGCCGTCACTGAAAGTTTCCGTAAGTTTTTTTGACGGCAAAACAGGCTTTTCGATTTTTTCCATATGGTCAATCCGCGATAACAAAGCGTGATGTTTTGTGGTGAACTGATTTTGCACAACAAACCATTTTGCCCTATCCTCAAGACGCTTGATTTCTTTTTGCTGACGCTGATACTGCCCTGATTGCGAAATAAAACGCCTTTGTTTTTCTTCGGCATACCAGGAATAATTTCCGCTGTAAAATTGCCCCTTGCCCTCTTCAATTTCAATTACCCGCCGGATAACATTATCAAGAAAAACCCGGTCATGGGATATAACGACAACCGTTCCGGAAAATTCCCGCAAAAACTTTTCGAGCCACTCAAGAGAGGCTAAGTCGAGATGGTTTGTCGGTTCGTCGAGCAGAAGAATATCGCAGTCACGCAAAAGAATCCGGGCCAAGTTTACCCGCGTTTTCTCGCCGCCGCTAAGCAAGCTGAACGGGCTTTTGCGCATAGTCTCCCCTATGTTCATGCCGCCGCAGATTTTTTCTACTTTGACCTCAAAATCATACCCGCCAAGCCGCTCATATTCTTCCATCAGCCGCCCATATCGCCGCAAAGAGGAATCATCAAGATTTCCCTCAATTTTTCTCATGGCCTCATAAATTTCGTGGATTTCCTTAAAAGACGAGAGTAAAATATCTTCGACCGTATCGTCTTGCCCGAAGTCCGGGAGTTGCGCAAGAACTTCAACCTTTTTGCCTGACGCTTTTGACACTGCCCCGCTCTCATAGGGTTCTTCCCCCGCAATGACTTTGAAGAGAGTGGTTTTGCCCGAGCCGTTTTTTCCGAGCAGCCCGACTTTCTCCCCTTTGTAAATCTCAAACGAAATGCCTTTGAGCACATGGTTTGAGCCGTAGTATTTGTTCAGTTCGTGTACAGATATATCAATCATAATAAAAACCTCATAAAATTAAAATTTGGACATAAAAAACCCTGCGCAGATTGTTTTGTCCGCGCAGGGCTGTCAAACATAAAGAGGCGAGTTTATGCCGCTATTTCATGTGGTGACAGGTATCTTACAAAACAATCTATTTTCTGAAAAAGGGCAGACTGCCCCCTTGACAGACCTAATCGCGCAGTGAGAATAGGGCAGATAGACGCCAAATGGATATAGCTATCCCCTATACACACATTTTTGAATGTAATATTACGGACGATGCTGCCGGGAAAGAACTCTTTTGCATCCGTAAAATAAGACTGTTTCATACCTCTTCACCACCTTTCATGTAAACGCTGCCGTCATTCTACCACATCAACCCCGCCAAAGCAATTGTTAATTTCTATTCTTGATGAATTGCTCCGATAGCGTATATATTTGATTCCGGCAATTCTTGCGCCTCATACTCTAAGTATATATTTTCCTCATCAATCCTGTATATTTTTGTCCCCTCTGGCAATCCATATGCCTCAAATTCTTTTTCCGGCGTTAATTTTCGCCCGCGCGTTATCGGCAAGTTTGCCGTATTGAAAACGATATCGCCAATATATTCCAGTTTTGACGTGTCTTGTTTATCCCGGTCATCTTCATTTTGATAGGTTAAAAATAATTTGCCGTCGAGAAAAACACAAAGCGGCGGGACGCTATCTACGAGCATTTCCGCGACCGCGCGATATTCGTTGTCACTGTGAACGTATTCGACATATAGCGACAATCCATTGATTCTGAAAATCTTTGTTCCAAAAGGGAGATAGTTTGAAGATATGTCTCCGTTTTCGGTAACTTCGCCGATAAAAAGAAAATCGTCTTTATTATATCTTTCATCCCCCTGTTCTACTTCATAAAGGGTGTATAAATCTGTTCTTATACGGACATTTGCAAAACCGTCAGGCGTATATATAACAGGCTCGCCTCCGCCAAACATAATATCAGGCCAAACATTTTGCAAATAATCGTCAATTTCGTCTGTTTTCGTTTGAATATCCTCGCTTCCCCCATCCGTCGGAGAACACGCCGTCAGCAATAAAACGGGTATGAGCATAATAATCAAAGTTCTTCCCATAGCCACGCCCCGCCTAACTGATATACCTTGTGGTGTGCCAATTCGTATATAACCCGCTATTGCTATTATAGTTGAATAGGCTTCCGTTCGCTAACACGGCTGCGGAAACCCCAATTGTTCTTGTTGAAGGATAATTTGAATCAACAATTGTGTATGACCCTCCTACGCCATTGGCATAAGTTACACCGCTAATTACCAAGCTATGCCCAGCATTGTTAGTATTTACCATACTAATATGAAGGGCGCGGCGACCGTTGCTTAATGTTTGAAAAAGTTGGTCAGCGGTAAAAGTCCCCGATATTATTGTCAGATAAAAATTATATGATTCATACGCTCTTGTAATCCATGTGTCATCGCCAACAGGTGTACCACTATGCAAATTATCAACTCTATCATAAACTGTGCGAGCGGTGGGGGTGGTTGCCCCTCCGGTCCTCATTCCAATAACCGAGCCAACAGCCGCAGCCCAGCATATTCCCACTCCATTTACTGTTTCATTCGGAACAACTGTTGCGTTTAATTGTATCGAATTAACAGAGCGTGTTTTTAACATGGGGCTAATTAATGCCGAGTAATCAATAACAATATTTTCTAAAATTCTGGTGTCAAGCGGAACAATATCTTCTAACGGGTTTAATTTATTGGGTATAGATAAAATCAAATCTTCGCTTTTTGTACGCATTAAATAACAATCATTGTAAATGCCAAACGCAACAGGCGTGAAGTTATCGAAAGCTGTTTGCACTACTTCGGGACAATCGATCATAAAGATTGACTGAAACTCATTATTTAACGAATAAACCTCAAGCTGTCCGACGATATTTTTGTCATCAAACACAAAAAATAAGGTTTGATTGTTTTCCGATTTCCCCCAATCGCGGTACACCAAAGGATTGCTAATCCAATAGCCCGGCAAATTTAATTCATTCACCATAAGGTAGTGCGGCAATATTTCGCGCACATAATCAACAATAGTGGGTTCGTTTTTTTCGTTTGCGCCCGCTCCCGATGCTATTGTTCCTAAAAGTATCGTTAAAGTTAAAATTAATCCAAAAAATCTTTTATAAGTTCTTTTCTTCATAGCAAAAACCCCTTTCAAATACACAATTCAGACCCGTTGTATCACAATTTGCTTTCATTTACTGTTTTATACCTCTTCACCACCTTTCATGTAAACTCTGCCGTCATTCTACCACATCAACCCCTCCAAATCAACCGCTTGACGTCATATATGACGTTGTTATGCTATCTTAGCCTATATCATTTCCTCCGCAGATATGATATAATACCCGCAGCTCGCAAAAGGTCGGAGGGTGGCAAGGCATGAAACGAAAACCCGCAGTAAAAACACCGCCGAGAGGCGGCGACGCGGCCGCCGCGTGGGATCATAATCTCAAACCGCATGAAAAAGAAAAACTCGTAGAGGTATATAGGGAAGAGCAAGCCCGAAAAATGAACGCCGGCAGGACGGCCGCGCTCACAATCGCGGCGTTAAACGCGGCATTTGCGATCGCGTCACTCATTATGGGCGCGGAAATTATTATCTGCGCGGCGCGGCTTGTTATATCGGCCGGGCTTTATTTTGGCGTGCCGGGCATAAGAATCATATTTGCGGCGGGAACTTTGGTGTTTTTGATTCTTTTGATAGGAGCGGGGATAAACGCGAACGAGGCGGGTATATTTATGCCCGTGTTCAAAATTACGGACGGTGTGCTGATGGCCGCGTCCGCGATAACGATGTTTGCGAGCGAAACCATGTCCGATTACTTCTATTCGAAGCGAAACGGATAGCCCCTCACCTTTGTATAATCTTCGTATAATATTTTCTGAAAAAAATGGAACATACAGGACATTACTTTCGTCAAAACAAAGTTGCGCAGACGCGCAAAACCGCGAAACACGGCTCGCAGAGGAAAAACTACAGCATAAAAATTTCTTGAAAGCAGAGGATAAGCATTTGAAAAAGACAGCTACCCGTATTATGGCGGCAGCACTATCGGCAGTTATGGTATTGGCGTTTATCGCCGGCTGCAAAGGGGGCGGCGAAGACGACCCTTATGAGATACCCGAGTATGTATATGTAGCGGAATCCATAGCTCTTCCGGCGGATATAGGCGATGATATCCGCGAACTGGTTTATTCGGACGGCAAAATATATTTCGCAACCTATGCCCATAGTTTTGACGAGCAAACAGAGATGTATGGCTACGCCGCAAAAATATTCTCGATGAATATTGACGGAACAGGTTTTACGGAGCTTGAAAATTATAAATCACCGCTTGATGTTCCCGAAAATGCCTCAGGCGGATTTTTCGTAAACGGAATGAGAGGCGACGGCGACGGAAACCTATGGGTTTACGAAAATTGGAGTTATTATCGCTACTCCACTCCCGAAGAGCCTACGAGCAGGGAGGAATACTATGACAGCTACGAAGACCTTGGAAGCGGCAACGGACTGCGAAAACTTGACTCTACCGGGGCGGAGCTGTCCCGGCTAAACACGGATTCCCTGCGGGGGGACAGCGAATGGTTTGACATATATTCGTTTAACATAGACGCGGCGGGCAACATTTACATCAGCTCCTACGATTATATGAGCGGCAGTCAAACAATTTATGCTCTCGACCCGGACGGTGTGCTGAGCCATAGATTTCAGCTCGAAAACTGGGTAAATCAACTGATTCGCCTAAATGACGGCTTCGTGGGCTTTCTCTCGCAAACGGTCGGCGACGACGGCACATGGAAAAATGTGCTGCAAAAAATTGACTATGAAGCAAAAGAGCTGGTAGAGCTTTTAAATGTTCCGCAAAATATGTACAATATCTATCCGGGCGCGGGCAGCTTTGAAATTCTTACCGACGACTCATTATCATTATACGGGCTTGATCCCCAAACCGGAGAGATGGTGAGAATCCTAAATTGGATAGACAGCGATATAGACAGCTATCCGCAGAACATTGTAATGCTCTCTGACGATAAAATACTATGCACGTCAAACAGTTACAACAACCTGACATATGAATCAAATCAAGAGTTTCTTATACTCACAAAGACACCGTATTCCGAGCTGCCGGAGCGGGAAATCATAACGCTTGCCACGCTCTGGGGCGGCAATGTAAGAAGATTCGTGGTGGAATTTAATAAAACCAACACCCAATATCGCATATTTGTCACGGATTATTCGCAATATAATGATTATGAAAGCGAAGACGGATGGAATGCGGGCCTCACAAAACTGAGCACCGAAATAATCTCCGGCAAGGTTCCTGACATCCTCGACGTCTCCTCACTGCCGTATAAGCAATATGTATCAAGAGGCTTGCTTGAGGATTTATACAAGTTTATAGACTCAGACCCGGATTTTAGCCGTGACAGCTTTGTGCCGGGAGTCTTTAAGGCTGCGGAAATTGACGGCGGTCTTTATCAGATTTTTTCATCGTTTGGCATAAACACATTGATTGGACATCCGTCCGTTGTAGGCCCCGAGCTGGGCTGGACTATGGATGAGTTTAGAGCAGTGCTTGCCGCCAACCCAAACGCCGACATGCCTCTTGGTATGTGGCTGACAAAAGATTCGTTTCTTTCGACGGCGGTGGCTCTCAGTATTGACGAGTACATTGATTGGACTGCGGGCACGACAAATTTCAACTCACAGGACTTCATACATCTGCTTGAATTTGCAAACACATTCCCCACAGAATTTGATTACAACGCACTGTCTCCGCGCACTGTGGTTGTCGGTGAAGGCAGCGGTGTAATCACTTCTGACATAGCGGTTGGACCGGGCGATATCATGAGCGAGGATCAGCTTATCGCCACAGGGCGGCAGATCATGGCACAGATAGGTCTTTATGATTTTTGGTCGTATACATATTACAGGAGCTTATTTGGCGGACAATTAGCGTTTAAGGGCTTTCCGACAGAAAATAGAAACGGCCACTCGCTAAACGTAAACACCGCCCTGAGCATTACGGCGGGAGCGAAAAACAAAGAAGGGGCATGGGAGTTTGTGAGGACAAGCCTTGAAAAAGATTGGCAGCTTGCGTATTCATGGGGCTTTATGACAAACAAAGAGGCTTTTGATTATATGGTTGAAGATCACATGAAAAGAGAGGCGGAAGAAATATTGTGGAGAGCGCAGTACGGCTATGAGGCTTCGTATCAGCAGACGCCTTTAACATATGACGATGTAAACAGGATATTTGACCTTCTCGGCGCCTCGAGCGGCACAGCGGGATGGAATACAGACGAATCATTGCTGAACATTATCAGGGAAAACGCGTCGGACTATTTCAACGGCCAGATTTCCGCCGCGGATGCCGCCAGATTGATTCAGAGCCGTGCACAAATACTTGTTTCGGAACGGAGCTAAAAAACCGGGGGCGCGAGCCGCGCTATTGACCGTAGTCTACAGACTACAGACTACAGACGATATATCTCTATGACCGCTATGGAATATGGAAGGACATGATTTTTGAAGCTCACAAAGCGTATGGAAAAACTAAATCTCCGTGCCCGTGACAGCATACATGGAGCGTTATGGCTTGCTCCGAGCATAGCGGGCGTCGCGGCTTTCTATGTCGTTCCATTTTTCATAGTTGTATACTACGCCTTTATCAACAGTCCGCTCCGAGCCGAATTTGTCTTTTTTGATAATTTCGAGCGGCTGTTTCAAAATCAGGCATTTAAGCTCGCCGCGTCCAACACTCTGCGCTTTTCGGTGGTTTCGGTTCCCCTCGCGGTGATCCTTTCGCTCGGTATCGCCCTCATGCTCGAGGCGCGCATACCGCTTCGAAGTCAGTTTCGCACATTCTTTCTTAGCCCGCTCATGGTGCCCGTCGCGTCGGTGGTACTGATATGGCAGGTTTTGTTTCATCCAAACGGAGCGGTCAATGAATTTATAGAACTATTTGGCGTGCAGGGTATTGACTGGATGCAGTCAGAGCTCAATCAAGTTGTCGTCGTGGTGCTGTTTTTGTGGAAAAACCTCGGTTTTAACATGATACTCTTCATGGCGGCGCTATCCAACATACCAAAAGATGTGCTCGAAACGGCGGACACGGAAGGCGCGGGACCCATACGCAAGCTCTTTTATATAAAGCTGCGGTATCTCTCGCCGACGCTTCTGTTTGTCACGATTTTTTCTCTCATCAACTCTTTTAAGGTTTTTCGCGAAATCTACCTCTTGACGGGCGATTATCCGTATGAGGGGCTTTATATGCTCCAACACTTTATGAACAATATATTTAGGGCTCTCGATTATCAAAGGCTGGCTTCCGCCGCTGTTGTGATGACCGTCGCGATGGTTATCATCATAGCCGCGCTGTTCGTAATGGAGGAACGCTTTGGAAGGGATGTGGAGGAATGAAGGTGAGACGATTTTTTGGGCGCGGTACCCTTTTTGCCGTCTCCGCCGTTTTTGCGCTGCTCTTTCTTATGCCAACGGCTCTTACTATATCAAATTCCTTTATGACGCAAAGCGAAATCGAAGTAAACTACGGCATGATTTTTGAAAGCACCAAGCCGGGCGTCGGCAGCTATGTAGGAGACAGCGTAAACTTAAAATTCATACCCGACAAAGTCAGCTTCAACCAATATGCGACCGTACTGTTCAAAAGCCCCGAATACTTGCTCAAGTTCTGGAATTCCGTTATCCTTGTCATACCTATCGTTTTTTTCCAAGTCGCTATCGCGGCTTTTGCGGCATACAGCTTCACAAGATTTAGGAGCAAAATAAAAAACGCCATATTCTTTTTCTATATCGTGCTTATGCTCATGCCATATCAGGTGACGATGGTGCCAAATTACCTTGTCGCCGAATATCTCGGCATTTTGGGTTCGCGCTGGGCAGTCATATTCCCGGGTGTTTTTGCCCCGTTTTCGGTGTTTCTCCTGACAAAATTCATGCGAAGAATCCCATCCTCGCTTATTGAGGCGGCAAAGCTCGACGGGGCAAATGAGTTTCAAATTTTCACCGGCGTATGTTTGCCGCAATGCCGCAGCGCGCTCTATTCGATAGCGATATTGGTCTTTATAGATTATTGGAACATGGTAGAGCTGCCGATAATCTTGATGGATGACGCCGGGGCGCTTCCGCTTTCGGTATATTTATCCACGATCAACGCCGGAGAAGCGGGCATCGCCTTTGCGATTGCCGTTGTTTATATGATACCGCCGCTCTTCTTGTTTTTGCACGGCGAGGAGGCTTTGGTCGAAGGAATAACGCACTCCGGCTCGGTAAAGGGCTAACAGATAAGTCAAATATATCAAAGGAAGTGAGACAATATTATGAATAAGGATATTGAAGTCAAGAAAAGAGGATGGGTGAAAAACGCGGCAATCGTGTTTCTTTCGATAATGCTCGTGCTGACATTTTTCTCCCAAACGATCATGAACCGCTCACTGCCGGAGGTCGCCGTGGTATATACGCAGCCGGGTTCGATAACCTCAATGATACGCGGCACGGGAACTGTCGTGGCAAATGAGATTTATGAGGTGATGAGCGACAGGACGCAGACGGTCGGTGAAGTCCCTGTACGTGTCGGCGATACCGTATCGGCGGGAGACACATTGATTGTGCTTGCAAAAGGGGAAAGCGCCGAGCTTGCGGCGGCGGAAGAGGAGCTGTACAATCTTGAGCTTCAATTAGAAAAAATGCTTATCACGTCAAATTCGGACTATACGCTATACAACCGCGCAATACAAAACGCGCGGGACAAGCTGACGCAGGCGCAAAAAGACCGCGATGCGATTCGCTTTGATGAAGCGGGATTTCGGCAGGCGGAGACGTCGGTAAATATTTTGCAAACAAGGGTTGATAGATTGACGTCGGAGTTTGAGATAACGCAGCAAAAGCTCAAAACGTTTGACAGCTTACATCCGGGCGTTGAAAATTCCAGCCCGCCGTCCGCGCCGCCAAGCAATGCACTTATCACGGAGAGAAACAGGCTGCTGAAAGTTTTAGAAGACGCGGACGTCGCGCTCATCAACGCGGAAATCGCCCTGAAACAAGCCGAATCAAAATTGGCGGAGGAGGAAGCTATAGACGATAATGATGATAACATAGAAAATGCGCAAAAAGCGGTTGACGCCGCGCAGGTGGTGGTAAATTCAAGACAAGCGAGTTTAGAAATAGAAAAATTCAAACTTGATGTTTTTGACATAAGAAACCCGGGCGTTGCGGGCTATAAGCCGGATGGAGAACCGTACTCGCCCGCGCTCGCGGCGGAAAGGGAAGGCTTGAAAAAAGCCATGAGCGAAGCGGAGGCTTTGCTGAGCAATACCGAGATTGAGCTTATGCGCATGAAGATTGATTCGAGCTATAATATCTTACTGGCGATAAAGCCAGATTGGGATGCGGCAAATAATGAAATAAAAATGGCTCAACTGGAATTGACTGCCGCAAATGAAGCGTTGGCCGATTTTAAGCGGATGGAAGAAACAAAATCCCCGGATTTTTACATTGACGTCAGGGAGCTAAACAAGAAGATAGACGAAAAACGCGATGAAATCGCCGAACTTAAAAAAGAAGGAACGCTAACGGAAATAAAATCACCTGTCGGCGGTGTTATAAAATCCATCACAGTCACGCCCGGACATACGACGACGCCCGAAACTCCCCTGATGGTCATTGATGTTGTGGACAGGGGCTACAGCTTATCCATACCGGTCACGGCAGAGCAAAGCACAAAGGTTCAGATCGGCGAATATGCCCAAGTGGACAGGGGCTGGTTTTCATGGGGCGAACAGCTCTATGCCGTTCTCTCTTCGGTCAGGGCAGACCCGCAAAATCCTGCCGGAGGAAGAGTTTTGGTATTTTCTGTCTGGGGTGACAATCTGGAGAGCAACACGCAGCTCAATATAACGATGGCTCAAAGAAGCGAAAACTACGCCGTCATAGTGCCAAACAGCGCGGTAAGAACAGATACAAACGGCAGCTTTGTGCTTGTCATAGAATCCCGAAACACTCCGCTCGGCAACCGCCATATCGCGACGCGCCGTGATGTAACCGTCTTGGCATCGGATGATACGCAATCGGCCGTGGGCGGCAGCTTTAGCGGCTGGGAGTATGTGATCACGACGTCAACGCGCCCGATAGAGCCGGGTATGCAGGTGCGCCTTGCGGACAACCCATAACCCGCCGATTTCGCTGGCGGCGTCCGCCGCCATGTCCACCGAATATCATCTTTTGTGTGAGTTGTTATGAAAAAGAAACTTATCATTATTATCCTCAATATCCTGTTTCTCACAGCTTTTTTAGTCTGTCATGCTGTTTCGGCAAGTATAATCGTGCCGCTGCTTAGCCAGCAGGCGGCAAAGGCATGGGCGGGGCAAAGCGGTGAAAGATTTGCTCAAGTTTCGGTATTTTTTCCGAAAACATACGAATTTAACGAGCAGTCAATAATGAGTGCCCGCGCCGGCATTGAATCCGCGCTGATTGCCGCCTCGATGGAATCCGGGCGCGACGGGCGCATACTCTATACGGATGCTTGGTCTGCCGACGGCAGGATTTCAATCATCGGCGAGCGCGGGGAGTCGAGCGCGACTGTTATCGGCGTTGGGGGCGATTATTTTCTGTTTCATCCGCAAAGGCTGCGAAGCGGAGTTTATCTTTCCCCAAATTCTTTGATGAAAGATTATGTGATTCTTGATGAAGAGCTTGCGTGGCGTCTCTTTGGAGCTGTTGATCTTTCCGGCATGGAAGTAATGATAGGCAGCAGGCCGTTTAAAATAGCGGGCGTCATAGCCCGCGAAACCGACTTTGCGAGCACAAAGGCATATGAGGCGTCGGGCGGCGGCGCGGGGTTATATATGCCGTATGAAACATTAAACGAAATAATGGGCTCTCAGGCGAAGATACACACCTACGAAATCGTACTCCCCGACCCCATAACAGGATTTGCCTTTGACACGTTAAAAGGAGCGTTCCCGGACACCTCATTGCGTATTATTCAAAACACCTCGCGTTTTGAAACGGAAAACCTGCTGGGAATCATCGGCTCGTTTGGAGAACGCGCAATGAGTACAAATGCCGCCGACGTGCCATACTGGGAAAACGCGGCGCTCTTTGCCGAAGACTGGCTCGCGCTGCTCCTCTTTTTGTCATATGTGTTTATGGTATATCCCGCAGCCTGCGCTGTGTATTATAGTGTAAAGCTGATACGCTTTGGCATACGCAAGGGCAAAGACAAAATCAAAGACATAATAAAAAGGCGCGATAACCGCGCCTATGAAAGATATATAAAGCAAAGGCAACTTCCGAAAACCAGAAACGAGCAAGATAGCATTAGATTGCCGTGATAGGTTTTTTGGAAAGATGGTGAGTCGAAATATGAAGAAAGTTGTAAAATGGATTAGCCTGCTAATATTGTCATTAATCATCCCGATGCTAGTGACCTCTGTAGTATTCTATCAAGCATACTCTCGAACTGTGAATGTGTCCCTCATCCTTGCAAACATTGACAGGCTTAATGAAGAGGCAGTTGCTAGTCGGTTTATGGAACTTAGTCAGGACACATCCCAAGCGGCTGAGGCTGTCGAACTACTCTTAACAATTGTTGGTATAGCTGTATCTGTATGGCTTGGTCTTAATATTTACAATGTAATAAGCCGTGAGGAACTTAAAGATATTGAAGAACGTACAAAAAGTTATGAGGAGAAAACTAAGGAACTAGAGAATCAAACAAAGGAAGTCAACAAAGCAATCGTAATCGAAAATTTGAGCCGCACAGCTGCATATTATCCTCCGTCACAGCACATAGCTGACAGGATAAAAGGTATTTCCAAAGGGTTTGTAGAAAACAAAGTACTAGCGATAATGTCGGAAGTAGAAATGCTATTTACGGCGGTGTCATCATTTCATAGAAAAAGTGACACTTCTAATCAATTGTTGTATTCTATTCACGGAATCGAAAAGTGCGAAAAAATGAAAGAATCTTTTCCCGAATTACCACAGGAAGCATCTGACACAATCAAAGGCTATTGCCACCTTCGTTTGGGAGAATTCTATTTCTACCAAGGATATCGTAGAGATGTAAAAATATCGAAAGATGCTATAGAGGAACTTGACACTTCGTTTAGATTGTTATTTCCTATGAAAAGCAAAAAAGATGTGCTCGAAGATTACATAGACGCTGTATTAACAAATAATGAATATTCTTCACCCGAAAAAAAGTGTATAGCTTATTTTTGCAATATTATCGGCGAACTGTATAATGTGTTCGGGCAAAAACCATTGCGTGACGAAATTGAGGAAAGTGACAGAAAAAGATATCGTGAATATGCCGCTGTTTTCTGTAAAAAGGCATATAAGTTGATATGCGGCATAGTGGAGTCCAAAAGTGACTCCGCTCCAATTCCTGAATTTTTTGCAACATATGTACGAAATTATGGCACAACCTTAGAGCGCTTCAAAGATGACACAATCAAAGAGGATGGAACTATAGTGCGGCCAGAGGATATGTATCTCAAAGCTATTGCAATAAAACCGACAGATTACTTGGCATATCAAACTTATGCAGCAATAACGCTTAAGAGAATCCTTGTCTATTTAAATAAAACAAGTTATCTAATAGACAGAGAGTTTCACCGATTCACTGATGAAGAAATTGAAGCAATGGCGGAAAATCAAAGCGGAAAGAGGATACGCACCGATGTTCTGCCATATTTGAAGATACTCCAACATGGTTTTCCAACTCGTATTGTAGGCTATTCATTGGAGTATATATCATACAACATACTTTTTGCATCAACTTCTGATAAGGACATCCGTTTACGTGTTTATTATAAAAAAGAAGCCGAGCGAGTGGGGGCAATTCTGGATGTGCTTGATCCGGAAAAAAGGAACAAATACACCCTATGGCCATATGAGGAGCCATAAATACTTGATTGAACTGTTGGCAGATTTTTAGTATATGGGAAAGGTAATAAATGATAATAAACTGGAGAAAAACACTTTTGCTGCTATCCTTGATAAGTTATCCAGGATAGCTCTTTATATTTTCAATCGCGGCAAGTTATAAAATGAAATGCCCTAAGAGCGGTAAGAAAATGACCCAAAACGGTCAGATCGATGAGATTTGTCAATGGGTAAATCATTGCTCACAAATTGCTGGCATTTGAAAGCAACCCAAACGAAATAGATGCCGACAAAGTTTCGATGCCGTTTCTTAAATTTGATGCTGATTTTCACTCAACTGTGTGTTATAATAATACTATATATGGTGTTGGGGTGATGCTATGTCTACTATTAGCTACAACAAGCTATGGAAGTTATTGATTGATAAAAAGATGAACAAGAAGGACTTGCGATTGGCGGCAGGGGTTAGTACGGCGGTTATCGCAAAGCTCGGCAAGGGAAAGAATGTCACAACGGATGTTCTTTTGAAAATCTGCAATGTCTTGAATTGTGACATAGCAGATATTATGGAAGTCAAACGCGAACAGCGCATATAAACGAACGGAGGTGAGCGCATTGGTAGTTGCCAAGCGAATGATTTCATACAAGCCAGCTTTAATTAACCCGATACCCGAACCTGCCGTAAAAACCTCATACATCAACAACCGCCGCTATCTCGGTAACAAATATAAGCTCCTGCCGCTCATTACATATGTGGTTCAGGAAAACTGCGAGAGTATAAATTCCGTTGCGGATATTTTTGCCGGTACGGGCGCGGTGGCATCCGCATTCACAGATAAACAGATTATTACAAACGATAATCTGTACAGTAACTACATCAGCCATCTTGCATGGTTTAGTCCTGAGCCTTATTCTCAGGAAAAAATTAAGCAGATAATAGCTTATTACAACAGGCTTGAGGTGACAGGCGATAATTATATGAGTGTCACTTTCGCAGATACATTTTTCAGTATGACTGATTGCCGGAAGATTGGCTTTATTCGTGAGGACATCGAAACGCGCTTTGCGCTCGGTGAAATTAACGAACGTGAACGTGCCTTGCTTATCACATCGTTGTTATATGCCGCTGATAAAATCGCCAATACCTGCGGTCATTATGATGCTTTCCGGCAGGGCACTCTATTTGAAAAGCATCTTGAACTCTCTATACCATTACCCAATGAAAATCTGAACACCGGAAATATTTGCTATAACGAGGATACAAACGAACTTGTCAAACGTATTTCTGCTGACTTGGTTTACATAGACCCGCCGTATAATTCGCGGCAGTATTGCGATGCGTATCATCTTTTGGAAAACATTGCCCGTTGGGAAAAGCCCGTAGTAAAAGGCGTTGCCCGCAAAATGGACAGGACGAGCCTAAAAAGCGATTATTGCACAAACAAAGCGGCAAAGGCATTTGAGAATTTAATTCAGAGTATCAATGCACGATACATATTATTGTCATATAATAATATGGCGCAGAAGGGCAATGGGCGCTCTAATGCCAAAATTGACGATTCGGACATCATGCGCGTTTTGTCTGCCAAAGGCGAAGTAAAGGTATTCACGCAGGATTACAAACCGTTCTCGGCAGGCAAATCCGACATTGACGAACATGAGGAGCGGCTTTTCCTCTGTATCTGTAAACCGAAAGAGCGTCATATAATTCAGTCGCCGCTAAATTATACCGGCGGTAAATTCAAATTGTTGAAGCAAATATTACCCCACCTCCCGAATAGCATTGACACATTTGCCGACCTGTTTTGTGGTGGGTGCAATGTAGGCGTGAACGTAAACGCTGACCGCGTAATTTTCAATGACAATATCCCTCATCTGCTTTATCTGTATAACACCTTCAAAAACCTCGGCAAGGAAACCATGTTGAATATGATTGACGATGTTATCACACAGTACGGACTTTCACGCTCTACGGAAAACGGGTATGGTTTCTACGGTTGTGAAAGTTCAGTAGGGTTTGGTGACTTCAACCGCAAACCGTTCTTACAACTTCGCGAAGATTTTAACAAGAAAAATGAGGACTACGGTTATTATATAATGCTGTATGTGCTTATCGTATATGCGTTTAACAATCAGATTCGTTTTAATTCAAAGGGTGAATTTAATCTTCCTGTCGGCAAGCGCGATTTCAACGATAAGATGAAATCAAAGCTCTGTGCATTTATTGACCGCTTACAAGAGGGGAATTACGCTTTTTCCTGTGTTGACTTCCGGGAGTTTGACACTTCTGCATTGACGGAAAACAGTCTTGTTTATTGCGACCCGCCGTATCTAATAACCTGTGCGACTTATAACGAGCAGGACGGTTGGAACGAACAATGCGAACGGGATTTATTGGCATTGCTTGACTCTTTGAACGAACGGCGTATTAGATTTGCTCTGTCGAATGTACTACGCAGTAAAGGTAAGATAAATACGATTCTAACAGAGTGGCTGAACCAGCGTAACTATCGAACTATTCACTTGGATTACAATTACTCAAATTCGAATTACCACACGAAAGACAAGACGGATTCTACGGATGAAGTTTTGATTGTAAATTATTAGGGAGGGTGAGTGTCGTGCCGCGTTTTCCATTCAAGGGTTACTGTTGGGCTGTCGGAACTACGAGTTTCCGAACGGTAGATTTCAATGTGCGGATTGAGCGTCAGCTTGCCCTGCTTGATGGTTTCTGGTCGTTGCCGGATAACCAAAACGAGGTATGGGAATCCAATAATCCGTTGCAAGTCAGGCTCTACCGTTTTATGCAGGAGAAAAATTTTGCCCGAGGCAATGCTCCGCGCCCGGATAAAGACGCCCGTCAAATAACTTCCGGCTTGGTGGATATTGGATTGATTAACAACGAACGCAAGCTAACGGCTGCCGGGAGGGCGTTGCTTCATGTTTCCGTAAGCGGCGACTTTAGCCGTGACAACTCGCTTGGGTTGCCCGCTGACAGCTACATTTACTTGAAGCAGCTTTTGAAAACGAGTAACGATGTAGACGACGATACTGTACGCCCATTCATCGTGATGGCATATTCTCTCTTACGGCTTGGTTCTCTGTCCGACGAGGAATTTACCTATTTGCTCCCATTATGTACAAATCAAGCGAATACGGAAGTCGTGCTCGGTGCGATTGAAGATTTGCGTAACGGAATAGGAACTATTGATAATATTATCATATCTCGGCTTATGGCTATGGATAATTACATGGCGGCACAGGATTACTTGCTTGCCGAGCGTGTTACAGAAAGCGTAATAAATGACATTGGAATGAATCGCAAGAGCAGAGCGTATGACAAGCCATATTTTCCGTTCTATCAAATACTCTACGATATTGTTTTTAACCGCAATGGCGATGCTGTGGCGGCGTTATATGAACTGAGCAAGAAAATCAAAAATAAACCGGGTACGTTATGGCGGCAATATCTATTTGCCACAACTTCGTGGCGCAGATTAGAACGCGAAGGCTTGTCGGCATTAAATAATGTTCCGTTACTTCGCGCTAGAACCGAAACAGAGTTTAAGAAACTGTTCTTTGAGCAAATGCACTTGTTCAAAGCGCGGGCAAATTTGAGTGACTATGCAGACCTTAACCGCCGCTATTTCAAGACTACCGATACGGTGATTTTTACTGACGGCAAGGTAGAATTTGATATTCTTCCTCGCTGTTGGATGTATTCCCTTGCCGATGATTTATCCGGCATTGCTTTTGAAGCCTCGGATAGCCTTTCGGATGATGTTGCCTTGTCCGATATTGCAGCGTTCCTTTCCGTTGACGAACAACGCTTGTACTCAAATCTGCAACTGCTTTACGGTGTTACCGTAACGACTGCCGCCGATGCGGGCAGAGTAATACATGACGAGCGGTACAGACGCTTTAATTCGCTAATTGATGAGAGATTTAGCCGTGACGCGTTGATTGATTTGTTCGCTAAGTTTGAGCAACGTGACGATAACTCTATCCGGCAGATTGTCACAAACAACGCCGACGTCCCGACGATTTTTGAATATGTCCTCGGTATTGCATGGTATATCATCAGCGACCGTCGCGGGGATGTTCTAAGTTATATGAACTTGTCGCTTGAAACGGATTTACTTCCCCGCTCTCATGCGACAGGCGGTAATGCCGATATTGAATACCACTATGAGCGGACGGACAATTATCCGGCGCATCGTCTGCTGATTGAAGCAACACTTTCAGATGGTTCGAACCAACGCAGAATGGAAATGGAGCCGGTTAGCAGACATCTTGGGGAATACATCTTATCAAGCGGAGATATGGATGCCTATTGCGTGTTTGTGTCCACGTTCCTACACAGGAATGTAATTAGCGATTTCCGCAATCGCCGGACATACCACTATTACAACGACCAATACGAAAACGTCGTAGAGGGTTTGAAGATTCTACCGCTTGCCACATCGGAGCTTCGGACGATATTGGAATACGGCATCGGTTATGACAGATTGTACTCGTTGTTTGAAGCGGCGTATCATTCGGACGAGCCTGTGCCGACTTGGTATGAGCGGGAAATGGCGGAAGCGTTAGCAAGCATTGCCGAACGGCAGAACGGAGGGATTGCTTTATGAAAATTGGAGCAGTTGATTTATTTTGCGGCATTGGAGGTTTAAGTTACGGGCTAAAAAAACGCCGGTATTAAAATAATAAGCGGAATAGATGTTGATGGCAGTTGCAAATAAGCGTATGAAACAAAGAACTCTGCGACCTTTATCGAAAAGAATATAACAAAGGTTTCCGGGGCAGAAATCAAAAGAATGTTTTGTAATTGCGATATTTAGATTCTCGTTGGTTGCGCTCCGTGTCAACCGTTTTCAAGTCATCGTAAAGATAAAAAAGACAGAAAAGGTCACAAGGAGCGCACCCAGAGTAATCTTTCGAGCAAAAATCAACCGTTCATAGGGAGAAAAGGGATTGGCAAGTTCGCTCTACTTTCTTGTGCAAAAAAAGTTCACATTGCAACAAAAGCTAATGGGCAAACTGTCATTGGTGGGTTAATAGATAATTCGGAGCTTGACAAAGCCATTGCAGATGATGTAAGCGCGGGCGAGTATCCACTTGATAGCTTTGCTACGGAAGTCGGAGAAAAGTTCAATACTCTCAATTTCGGAACTGCTTTGTTTTTTGACGAGATAAACGACGGGGTTATAAATACTGTTGACCACTTAAAAATGATAATTGCCCTGTATTTTAGATTTTCCTTGATTGATAGCTCTTTCCAAATACATCTTAATGGCATTCAAGTTACGATTGACGCGCTTGATAATCTTGCAACATCAACGCAATATGTTTGGCAGATAAACGATATTACCGACCCATATTTAAGCTCAAAGATTTCTGCCACAAGCCCCAATATAAAGAACTATAAAAGGATTCGTTCAAATATTGCAATAAGCGGTTTTATAGCAACCACAAAAGTTCCGTCTGACCTAAGAATACGAGGGACGAATGAAAAAGTCTCACTTGACCTCTTTGTAAACGGTCGGATTCGTGAGAAAGATGTCCTCAAGCATATACAAACAGCGAGAATTGTTGAAAGTTATACATATGGGTAGCTTCACTTTGATAGCCTTGATTATGAAACAGATGCTTTTACAAGTAGTCGTGAGGGTGTTGTTTCTGATGACCCCAAATTCAAAGAGTTTATTGCTGAAATTGAAAACACATTCTGCTCCATTATTGATGATTGGGACAAGCTTAGGGTAGATAACGGACACGATGGCGACCCTGATAATGAACGCATCGCAAGAAAACAAAGAAAGGCTCGTGAATTGTATTCAGCAACAGTTGATGAGGTTATTCCACAAGAAATAATAGAAGATGATTCCGATGGCGTTATTCATCAAGGGGGAGGCTGTTTTGAGCGGTGAAGCACAATTTAATATTCCATCTTATACTGAATGCTTTATAGCTGAAAACTTACTGAGGAAGTTCATTGAGCAACATTCAATCGCACTTTCGAAGGAACTCTCCGAAGCAATAGCAAAATGGCGCGGTAGAGAAGAAACTTCTAAAGGAATAGCAAATATCAGCTATGAAATTCGGCAAAATAATAATGACTTACAATACTTGGATATGGATGGGCTTGCCAACCTCGTAGATAAGCCTGAAACCCCTGAAAAACAAGCAGGAATTGCACGTAGTGCTAAGGTGTACAAGCCTGTGAGAGATGCTGTATGCCGTACCTCGCTATTGACAAATAATGCTAAACAGCAACTTAGTACAGAGTTCTTAAATATTCAGGCACGGCTTAGGAAACTGCTGGATAAAAGAGAAGTGTAAAGTTACGAAGGGTAGGCTAAAAACCTATCCTCCGCACAGCCCCACAACCCTAATTATACAGCCAGACGTTTGTCACCTCGGCGGCAAACTGCGGGTCAAACTCCGCCATTATCGCAGCCGCGTTGCGCTCTCCCATGAAATACAAAATACCAGCTACATTTTCCGCGCTGTTCAGCTCGATCAAAATTGCGGCGGCGTCTTCGGGCGACATCTGCGTAAATGTTCGCGAATAAGACGTCATATCCTCGAGTTCCTCCTCGGTCATATCGCGCCGATAGATGGGAATCGTCCTTTCATACATGGCTCTGATTTGATCTTCCCAATTTCTAAGCTCAAGCTCGCGTCTGTCAAGCTGCGTTTCACGGGCATTTGCGCGGTTTTCACGCTGTGTAATATCACGTTCGCGCCCGTCAAGCTCAAGCTCCCTGTTATCAAGGTTTTCAGTCCTTGTGTCCGCCTCGCTCTGCATTTGCTCATTTACTGATGAAAAGCCCGGGTCAAGCCATATAATAAAGCGAAGAAGCGGGTCTTTGACAATATCGGCGGTTATCGCGCGGGAACTCAGTACGTTAAAATACAGCGCGGCGACAAACCCGCCAATCAAAAGCAGCGCGATAATGATCATGACTATTATAATGCTGCCGACGCCGCCTTTATCGCCTTTATCTTTATTTCCTTTTGCCTTTTTTTCAGGCTTCGCCTTAGGCGCTTTAGGAGCCTTAGGCGCTTTGGGAGCTTTGGGAGCTTTTGGAGCTTTCGGCGCCTTCGTTTTCTTTGCTTTACCGTCCGCGCTCTTTTCTTCTTCGGTCAGGTCGGTTACTTCCTCGTCAGCCATTTCATCCTCCATAATTTACAGTCCGCAGTTTCACGCCGCTTTACCCGATTTTTCCGCTGATAACATTAAACGAAACCAAATCATCTATTTCCTTAGCTTCTTCCGCTTGCACATCTTTCATATACGCTGCGTATTGCTCTTCCCGCAGCTTTAAATAGGTTTTTATCTCTTTCATGGTCAATATGAGCTTCTCTTGGCATTGACGCACGACCTCTTCTGCCTTTACTATCAAAACACGTATTTCGATGAGCGCGGAGCGCAAGTAGCGGAAAAAGGCATCATGCCGGGTGAGAGCCGCGCCGACGTTTTCACCGCTCCGCAGCGCCTCTTCGAGCGAGAGTTCGGTATCGGCATATGACCTGAGCAGCCTGCTTTCTTCGTCAAGCAGCTCCTGCAATGCCAGCTGCGCTTTTTTGAGTTCCGCTTTTTGCAGCCGCTCAACCGTAAGTTTGTAGTTATATAATGCCTGTAGAGTAAAAACAAACCTTTTCATGCCACATACCCCGCGGTCTAACTATTGACCAAGTCTTTCATCATTTCCAAAGTTTGCTCAAAAGTATAGCTCTCCGCTATATCTTGCTTGAGAAAAGTTTGGATTTTTGAGTGAAGCTGCACAGACCTGTCTATTTGCGGATTTGCCCCTTGCTTATATGCCCCGATATTTATGAGGTCCTCCGCTTCGCGATAAACCGCGATCATATTTTTCATCATACCATAGTCGCTCAAATGCTCCTTGGTCACAATGTCGGGCATTACGCGGCTGACGCTCGCCAGCACGTCAATTGGCGGATAATGGTTGCCGTTGGCGATAGCCCGGGAAAGAACTATATGCCCGTCAAGTATACCCCTCACCGTGTCCGATATCGGCTCGTTCATGTCATCGCCCTCAACAAGCACGGTATAAAGACCCGTTATCGAACCCTTATCCGACATACCCGAGCGTTCCAAGAGTTTTGGGAGTATCGCAAAAACCGACGGCGGAAAACCGCGGGAAACGGGAGGCTCTCCTGCTGCCATGCCGATTTCCCTTTGAGCCATTGCAAAACGTGTCAGAGAATCCATGAGCAGCAGCACTTTGTAGCCTTGATCCCTAAAATATTCCGCAACAGCCGTACCTGTCATGGCGCATTTCAGGCGCAGAAGAGCCGGTTGATCGGATGTCGCTATAACAAGCACGGATTTACGCAAACCATCCTCGCCCAGGTCTTTTTCAATAAAGTCGCGCACCTCGCGGCCCCTCTCACCGACGAGCACTATGACATTGACGTCGGCTACGGCATATCGCGCCATCATTCCGAGAAGAGAGCTTTTTCCGACGCCCGAACCGGCAAATATACCCAGCCTTTGTCCGCGTCCGACGGTGAGCATACCGTCCATTGCCTTAATCCCAAGAGACATAACATCTTTTATGCGCTCCCTTGCCAGTGGGTTTGGGGGAACATTATCGGCAGGATACCAAGCATCTATCTTTGGCTCGGGCAAATTGTCAAAAGGCTCTCCGAGAGCGTCAAGAACTCTGCCGATAAGCGCGTTTCCGACCGGAACTCTGAGCGCCTTGCCCGTATAAACAACATAACTGCCAAGTCCGATGCCCTCTAAGCTGCCAAAAGGCATGAGCAGCGTGTTTCCGTCGCGAAATCCCACTATTTCCGCCCGGACGTTTTGCTCATTATCTAACGTATACAGCCGGCAAACATCACCGATCCTTGAAGCAGGTCCCGTTGCTTCAACCGCTAAACCTACTATCTTTGTGACTCTGCCCGCCCGCTCAAGCGTATCGGTTCTATAGAGCGCGCTTTTGTATTTTGAGAAAGTGCCTTGAGTTACCATGTAGATATGCTCCTTGTGCTTGACATGCCCGTTAAACTGTGCCCGGCGTCGTCCTATGGCTCATATTGATTGGCTCTTTGAAAAGCAAGCTCAACATATTTTAGCTGCGAGTTTAACCCCGCGTTTACGGTGACGTCGTCCGCGTCTATCAGCAAATCGCCGTCACTTAGTCCCGCATCCTTTACCACGGAGGCCGTGACCGTCACACCGCTGTCGAGCGTGATTTTTGCCGACCCCGACGAAAAATACCGCTCATATTCGCGAGCCCCAACATATATGACCATCTTGCTGTCCGTCAGCATTTGCCGCATGGCGTTTTTGATGAGCGATGTGTATACATTGCCGAGTTCTTCTTCCGCCGGGTTTATTATCTTGCGTACTATCTCGATAGCTAATGAAGCCAGCTCTTCGTGAAGCTCGTCCGCAACCTTTTGTCTCTCACAGGCTATTTCATCAAGGACGTTTTTTAGTGTCTCTTCGTTCTCGGCGAGCTGTTCACGCAGCTTTTTATCATGCTCGCTTCTTCCTTTGCGGTCGCCCTCGGCAAAACCGTCGTCATATGCCTTGTTTCTTATTTCTTCCGCCGACATATCGGCTTCGCTCAATATCTGTTCGGCTTTGTCGCGAGCCTCGGCGATTATGGCGTCAGCTCTTTCGCCAAGCTCTCTTTCGGCGGCGCTTCTATACATATTTACCATATCTTCAGCAGAGGTCGCCGCATTCGGATATTCGCCGTCCGCGCCGACCTCGCCTTTTTCATTTTTGCCCGATTTGTTCGCTCCGTTTCCCGTCAGCTTAACAAACCTTCTGTCTACCCTAAACAATCAAGTCATCCCCTTCTCCGCGAGCCACTATAATCTCACCCTCATCTTCGAGCTTACGAATGACGTTGACGATTCTCTGCTGAGCCTCTTCAACATCGCGTACACGCACGGGACCCATGACTTCCATATCGTCTTTTATCATATCCTGCAAACGCTTTGAAATATTGGCGAAAATCGTCCTCGTAACATCTTCGCCCGCCATCTTTAACGCAACAGCAAGGTCTTGGTTGTTTATTTCCCTGAGAACACGCTGCACGGTAACATTGTTGAGCTTGGCAATATCTTCAAATACAAAGAGGCGTTTTCTGATCTCGTCGGCAAGCTCGCTGTCATTGACGTCTAAGCTCTCCAAAATATTTTTCTCTGATGAGCGGTCAAGTGAATTGATGATTTCCACGATTGCGTCAATACCGCCGACTATGATGTTTTCGGTAAAGCCCATAGATGTAATTTTCCGCTCCAAAATACGCTCCGCTTCCTTGACATATTCCGGCGAAGTGCTTCCCATGTTTGAAATACGGCTGATGATCTCCGTCTGCTTTTCCGAAGGCAGCGACGCGATAATTTGTGCCGACTGCTTAGGCTCAATATATGATAAAACGAGCGCGATGATTTGCGGATGCTCATTGTGAATGACGTTTAGTATCTGGTTTGAATCCACTCGCCTGATAAAATCAAACGGGCGCACCTGTAGGGATGACGATAATTTTCTAATCATCTCTTCCGCTTTTTCGCTTCCGATCGCTTCTTCTAAAATATCACGCGCATAATCAATGCCGCCCTCCGAAATAAACTTTTGCGTCAGGCACATTTCATAAAATTCGTTGATTATTTTCTCTCTTACCTCCGGCTCAACCCTGCGGGTGGTCGTAATGCTAAGAGTCATGTCGCTGATTTCTTCGTCAGACAAATATTTATAAAGCTCGGCGGAATATTCCTTTCCGAGGCTGATGAGCAGTATTGCCGCTTTTTCTTTAGCGGTTAATGAATCTCCTCTTCTTGTTGCCATATTCCCTCTTTTTGTCTATTCAAAACTCAATCGCCGGATAGTAGGTTTTATAAGCTCTCCGCCGCGAGGCGCACAAGCTCACTCATCAGACAGCCAGTTTTTGAGCAGATGAGCCACCGTAGCGGCGTCCTTGTCAATAAACCGTTCTATCTGTTCAAGACCTGCTGATTTCGCGTTGAGGTCTACGTCCTCATATTCCCTGGCTTGACTGTCGTCGTCATCAACTAAAATATCCATACCTCCCGGCCCGGCGGCGATGAGAACTTCTTCCGGCTCCGGTTTTTTAAACGCTTTGATTATTGCCTTAACAAACATCAAAGCGAAGATGCCGAGCATTATCATCGTTCCGTATCTGAGAACCAATCCCACTATCCATTCTGTCCGCTCACGAGCCTCTTTTGCCGCCTGTTCGGCACGATACTCATCTTCCCACGATGTGTCAATGTTAAAAGGCAGATGATAAATGGCGATGTTGCCCGGAGCGCTGCCGGTAGCTTTGGAAACTAAATCTATAAGTTCTTCCGTATAATCATCTACGTCGAGTTCGCTGTTTATGTTGATTGATATGCTAAGCCGCTCTATGCTTCCTCTTTGCTCTTCTATGATGGTGAGTATCTCATTGAGCTGAAAGTTTAAACGCTCCGAGTTGCTTAAATACTCGACCGCGTTATCGAGCGTGCCATACGGGTACTGTATAGCCCCCATTGCATTTGAGTCCGTACCCGGTATGCCTTCGGCATCCCCCAAATTTCTGGCAATTTCCCACAATATCTCCGAGCTGATCAACATACCTTGTTCTTCACCCGCTATCGGCGGGAAATACTCCCATATGTTTCTTACCACGGTGTCAAAGTTGAGCACAACATTTGCTACCACGCTAAAATTGCTCATGCCGTATATCGGTGAAATAAGCTGCTCTACGCTCGCTTCCAACTGCGCCGCAAGCCTGTCCTGCAACGCCATGCGCTGATTAAACTCCGTTTCAATATCTTGGCTTCCATCGCCGACCCTATAGTGCCTTAGGTTATTTGTATCTGTTATGCTAATATTTTCGTATTCTATGCCCGGCACGGTGCCCCGTACAATTTCAGCTATTGCCTGTGCCTCGGCATTTGTAAGGGCTGAGATGCCGGGCGTGAGGGTGAGCGCGACGGATGCCGTCGCTTTTCGCGCGTTGGTTTGTGAGCGAAACGGGGAACTCTCTCCCGAGTTTACGGTAGTGTGCGCATTGTGGATTTTCGGGTTTTGCCGCACAGTCGCGGAAATCCTTTCGCCCAAATCTATATCCAATATTCTTTTTAAATGCTCCGTGGTGACGCCAAAGCCCAACGCGCCGTCGAGTATGGTGTAATCGTACCCCGTAACGCCGAGCAAGCCTTGCTGCCGGAGGCGCATTTCGGCATCCCCTTTGCGCTCTTCGGGAACATAAATCGCTGTACCGCGCACGTCGGTCTGTATTCCCATGTCGTTTAGCGCGCTGTATATCGCTCCGCTTGGGTCGTCGGCTATGTAAATCCAGTTTGGCGCGGTGAGTACGTTTACTACGATTACGGCAAGAATAATGACAAACAAAGCAAGCACGACCAATTTTATTTTGGTGCCCTTTGGCATTTTCGCAAGGTATTCTTTTATAGCGGCGAGCATTCTATTGACAGTTTCTCTCATATAACGCCTCTTTTGACACAAACACTACATTTTGCGCTTTGTTTTTTGCATACCACATCATATACTATCACTTCTCTTATTACAATGCAATATAAATTTTCAAAAACCATTCTTGGATAAAAAATGTTTGGCAATTCTGCCAACTTTCACACATTTTGAAAAGAGATGTGCTACAGTATCATCAGACGGCAAACAAAGCCGCAACAACAAATAAAAAACATAAAAATAAAGGGAGAAAGAAAATGAAAAAGGTAACAAAGAAAGCAAACACACTAAAAAGAATCATGGCAATACTGCTGGCAATGGTAATGATGAGCACGTTCACAGTCACTCTTGCGGACTATAGCGACCCCTGTGACCTTTGCGGCGAGCTTGAAGACTCCTGCATCTGCGCCTCCGCAGGAGGCGTTGAGCCAATAGCGCAAGCGGACATCTGCGCCGATTGTGGCGAGCTTGAAGAAGACTGCACCTGCGCCTCCGCAGGAGGCGTTGAGCCGATAGCACAAGCGGATATTTGCGCAGATTGCGGTGAGCTTGAAGAAGAGTGCGTATGTACCTTGACAGTCCCCGCAGTTCCCGAATCTGTCAGCACACTTGACGAACTTCTCGAAGCTATAGCGATAGCCGAAGACCTCGGCAAACCGGCGGCCATATTGCTCGCAAACCGGATAAGTATTCCATATGGCCAATCGGTTGAAATAAAATCCGAAGTTCCCGTTACCCTCACGGTAGACGGAAACTACAGACACATTAACGGCTTTTATGCCACCCTAACGCTCGGCGACGGCATAACGCTGACAAGAGCCGAAGGATATACCGGCGAGGGCGGCGGCATACGTATGGAAGGCGGAAGATTTAATATGTACGGCGGTTCTATAACAAATAACATCAGCTCGGAGCACGGCGGCGGCATACGTATGGAATACGGAACATTTAATATGTACGGCGGTTCTGTCACAAATAACAACAGCACTTCGTATTACGGCGGCGGAGTATCTGCATACAGCGGCACTTTCAATATGTACGGCGGTAAAATAAGCGGGAACACGGCGTATTACGGCGGCGGTATATTCATGTCTACAAGCGCTACATATAACAATACTTGGGTCAACATATACGGCGGCGAAATAAGCGGGAACACGGCGAATTACGGAGGCGCCATATATATTAGCGGCAAATCTCTCGCGCAAGTATCTGAACTGGTTATAAACCCGACCCACCCGGATGCCATTGACCCCATTGTGTTTCGCGACAACACGGCAAGCTCAGGTATGGTTGGCATGATAACCGACAGCGCAACGTACGCCAAATATGAGCAATACATCAATTACCGCGACTACGATTGGAGTTTTTCGGCGCAGTACGGCTACAACAACTATGATATATGCGGCGATAGATACGGCAGTTTTTTCTCGGATTCTCTCGCAACACAGACGGTAGTATTCAACTATGTTGACAGCGGCGAAGCTGCGGGCGGCACAACTCGCTTCGTTATCCCCGGCGAAACTATCAGCAGCGCGGCTATGCCAACAGTCCCGAACCGCGAAGGATTCTCATTTCTTGCTTGGAACACCGAAGAGGACGGAAGCGGAGACGAGTTTACGGAAGCTACCGTAGTTACAGGCAACATGACAGTTTACGCCATATATGAGGCGGCAACGACCCCGCCTGTGCCTTGCGAAGCCGACTGTGATTGCGACGACTGCAAAGCGGCGCGGAAGCACGACAATGATTGCGATTGTGAGGACTGCAAGCACGCCGCCGACTGCGACTGTGACGCTGACTGCAACGCCACCGACAACGACAACACCAACGCCAACGCCAATGACATCAACACCACCGCCGCCGATAATACCGCCGCCGATGGCGGCGAAGGCGCGGTAAACAGCGACGGTCAAGACCAAAATAAAGATCAAAGCCAAGACGACACTGACAGCTTACTGACAGACGCAGAGGACGGCAATGGCTCACAGACGACCGCCCAACCCACAACAGAAGCGGCCACAGCGGACACGGAAACAACCTCCGAGCCGACCTCCGCGCAGAGCACAGAGCAAACCACCGCGCCGACCACAAAGCCGAAGTTCGAGATGATCCCCGAACCCACCCCGGAAAGACCCTTGTCTGATGACAGCTTCGGCGGCGGCGATGACGAATACTTAAGCGCGAACCCCCCCCAAACACCGCTTGCAAACATAGGCCAAAGACAAGCACCCAACAACGGACTTAGCTCACTTTCACTTCTCGCAATGGCGAACATGGCGGCACTGCTGATACTTCTCGCTTTGCTCTTCCTGTTTGTCGTCTGGAAACGCCGCGACGAAGAAATAGTCGAAATAGAGGAAGGAGAAGATTATTGAGAAAAACAAGGCATTAGAGAAGCTCGGAAAAATATAAAAAAGAGAACAAATATAAAAATAGGAAAGGAAATAAATATATGACAAATAAATCAAAGAGGCTGCCGTAAGGAAGCCTCTTTTGGTTTTATGAGTATTTGCCAAATATCCAAAGTATGCGCTGTGTGGAGCTTCGTAGCGGAGGTCTGAAGCTACACATAGCGTATGCTTTGGATATATAAGCGGCGGTCATAAAATCATTCCTCCCCGATCAATTGCGTCATCCATGCGCAAACGATCGGACGCTCCGCATCCATGCTCCGCTATCGGAATGATTTTTATGACCACCGCCCAAAGCTCCCCCGTCCGCCTCCCGCACCCCCCAAACGCCAACCACCCCCTCCCACCTGCCTCTTCTCGCCGCCCCCCAAACTCGTTTTTCGCACCAACATCAAAAGAGGAAATGTTTCATTTTGAAACATTTCCTCAAACGACTGCAAATGCTGCGTTTCTCTCGTGAAAAACACAAAAAACCGACCCCGTGAAGTTTTCGGCGCTCGCGGAAACTTAGCTTATTTTATATTTATCAAGAGCCTGCTGCCAAATTTCCTCAAAATATGAAAAATTACTCACTTCATTGCCGCGTTCATTAAAGCGGGCTATTGTCCTGTTGTCATCCTGCAACGAAACGGTGCCAAAATTGACGCCCGAAGAAACATAGTAATCTTTGCCGTTATATTTAGCTTTATCTAAAAACAGGAGATATTCATTTCCCTCAACCATCATATTATATCCGGCAAGATGGAAAACTGTTCTCTGCTCGCTGTCATAAAATTCATTTTCTAAAATCGTTATAATGTCATTTTCTTTAACAGTTTCGGTTTTATCCTTAAAAATCTTGGTTATCTTGAAATTGGAATATGTAAAACCGCCGTACACTCTGCCCTCTTCGGAAAGCAAAATAGTTTCGTCATCATCCATGCGTACGCCAATTACGATCAGGCTGCTAAAATCTTCCATTTCTTCCAACGAATCAAAACTAACCGTCTTAGCATCAATGCCTTTATGCGCTATAGAATCTAAAGCATTTGGCGAACAAGCGCACAATAACAATACTACGGCAAATGCAAGCATTATGGTTAATATTCTTATCGTCATCGCTCATTCTCTTTTAATGGTTTAGCATAATCAGCCAAGAGCGGCGTCCGATTGCCGTTATTGTCACTATTGCTACCGGAATAATCATAATGAACCAGCACGGTGAATTTCCCCTTTTCCCTATCTGCAAATGGATTTTTAATTGCATCCGAAAAATCATAGTTCTCTCTCATAACACACCTCCGTACTGTTTGCTTTCAGATTTTGTTGCTTTTCGAGCGGAAATTATTCTTATGCAAACCCGGCGCAAAAGGCGACGATAAACATATTACCGACGATTGCAACTGTGATGATTGCGACGAGCCGTGCGACGGCGATTGCTATTCACAGCTTCACTTTCCCTATAACAGTGACACACAACGAGCAGTCGGGGATTGACACTAAGTCCGAGGATTATAAATCTTTCTTCATCTTCCGAATGGTCTACATCGGATTTATATAATGCGTTATCATCATCAAAAACAGTCATTGCCTCTTCAAAAGAAATTCCGTGCTTATTAATGTTTTCTAAATTTTTTGTCTCATCCCATTCAAAATACGAATTTTTATAGAACGTCACCGTGTTCTCCCTCCAAATGCGCCGCGTGATTTACATACCTATTATATCATAAAAATAAAAGCATGAAAAATATCATATGTGTTTCTGTGTAATTTTTCGCCACTCGCCGCCCGGCGGTTTGAGTATACGCTGCGTGGAGCTTCGTAGCGGAAGTCTAAATCTACACGCAACGTATGCTTTGGATATATATACCTGCATCTCTTTGGCACCGTCAAAGCGGTCATAAAAATCATTCCGAGAGCGGAGCATGGATGCGGAGCGTCCGAACCGTCTGCGCAAGGATGACGCAGTGGTTCGGGGAGGAATGATTGAGGCAACCACCGAAAACCCTATCACGGCAATCTAACAGCGATTTTTTCGCCATACTTCGTTAAATTTCCTTGAAATAAAGCAATTATTCCTGCGAAAATTTGCCTTGCATGGCAAAAAAATCACTTGTTATCTTGCTCGTTCAGGGTTTCGGAAGTTGCCTTTATGACCGTCGATTATATATCAAAGCTCCCCACAGCACCCCCTCACCCTCCCCGAAAACCCCTCTCCCCCGCCAACTCAAAAGAGGAAATGTTTCATAATGAAACATTTCCTCAAACGACTGCAAATGCTACGTTTCTTTCATAAAAAACGCAAAAAACAGCCCTTATCGCAAACTCCCTCAAAAAAAATGTTTGGCAATTCTGCCAACTTTCACACATTTTGAAAAGAGATGTGCTACAGTATCATCAGACGGCAAACAAAGCCGCAAAACAAATAAAAAAACATAAAAATAAAGGGAGAACAAAAAAATGAAAAGGTTAACAAAGAAAGCAAACACACTAAAAAGAATCATGGCAATACTACTGGCAATTGTAATGATGAACACATTCACAGTCGCGCTCGCGGACTATAGCGAGCCGTGCGACGTCTGCGGCGAGCTTGAAGACAGCTGCGTATGTGACCCGACAGCGCAAGCGGAACAATGCCCCATCTGTGGCATCGCCCTTGTAGACGCCGCCTGCCCCGATTGTGACCCCGCCTCCGCAGGAAACATTGAACCCAACCCGGACTTCGACATCGCCGACCACCTGATCGTGAATGCTTACGGCAGCATCACCGGCTTCGTGGCACTCGGCGCCCCCAGCGACATCACCATTCCCGTCTATTCGAAAAACGGACTTACCATCACAAGCATCGGCACGAACGCCTTCACCGCCACGGGACTGACCAGCGTGAGCTTCGAAAGCGGCAGCCAAATCAGCACCATCGGCGCCAATGCCTTCCAGAATAACCCCATCACCGCCGTCACCAATCTCCCCGCCACTTTGAAAACCATCAGCACCTACGCCTTCGCGGGGACCCAAATCACGACTATAAACCTGCCCGACGGCGTGACCGACATCGGCAACTTCGCGTTTTATAATTGTAAACAGCTTGAGTCCGTTGACCTATCCTGTCTGGCGATGACGAGCCTCTCGAACAGTGTATTCTATGGCTGCAACGTCCTGTCTTCCCTCACGCTGCCCGCCGCCTTGAAAACCATCGGCGTCAACGTAGTGTACAACTGCCATGAACTCGGCTATATCAAAATCCCCGCCTCTGTCACCGCCATCAACAGTGCCGCCTTTGCATCTATCAAAAACGGAGCCACGATCGACCTTAGTGACCATAGTCCATACAGCATCGGCGGCAGCCCTTGGGGCGCGAGTAACGCCGCCATTATCTGGCAGGACAGCGCCATCGACGGCGATTTCGTCTTCGACGCCGCGAGCGGCCTGATCCTCGGCCTCAGCCCCGCTTATGCGGGCGACGGCAATATCGAGATCCCCGCCGAGATAGACGGCGCGGCAGTGCGCGGCTTTGCCGTCGGCGCTTTCAAAAACTCAGCTTTAATAAGAAACGTTACCTTCGCGGCGGACAGCCAAATCACCGAGATCGCGGCGGAAACATTCCAACAGTGCAGTAACCTTACGAGCATCGTTTTGCCGGAGGGTATTACCGCCATCGGCAGCTACGCTTTCAGCAACACCAAGCTCAGCGCTATCGACCTGCCTGAGAGCCTGACTAAAATCGGCGGCTATGCCTTTCAACGCACACAGCTCACGGACATCATTATACCGGAGGGCATCACAGCCATCGGGGAATACACATTCTTTGAGTGCAGGCAGTTCGCAAGCGTGACCCTGCCCGAGAGCCTCACAAGTATCGGCCAATTTGCCTTTCAGAGCACTAAACTAATGCAGGTAACAATACCGAAAAATGTGCGGACCATTGCGTCCCAAGCCTTTTATAGTATATCATCGCTGACGGACGTCATTTTCGAAGGCAGCGCCATAAACGGCATCGCGGCGACAACCTTCTCCGTCAATACCAAAAACATCTACCTCACGCATAAGAATAAAGACAGCCTATCCGGCTCCCCCTGGGCCGCTAACTATGCAATCATTCATTGGGCGGATGCCACGGATGCCCCCGCCATCGTCACGGACGACAGCGGTATGTGGGAGTTTAGCACCGCAAGCGGCGCCATCAGTAAATATTTAGGCCCCGTCGGGGCGGATGTGGACATCGTAGTCCCCGCCTCCCTCAGCTACGGCGGAGCGGACTATCTCATCACTGAAATCGGCGTGAACAACCAAAAAATTATGATAGGCGGCATAAACCACATAGGCCAACTGACGATAGCTAATGGTATAACACGTATCAATCAGACTGCTTTTTACCAGACATATATCGGCGAGCTGGACTTAGGCTCCACGGTGACGAATATCGCCTCTTCGGCATTTAGCAGCGGCAGACTTAACTCGCTGACGTTACCCGAGAGTTTGACAAGTATCGGCTCAAACGCGTTTTACGGCACCGGCCTCAGCGGTGAGATCATCATCCCCAAAGGCGTTACCAGCATCTTGAGCGCATCTTTTGGGAGCAACCCCGGCATCACCCAGTTTGTCGTTCATCAATACCGCAACAAAGCAAGTGACAGCGAATACAATAAAATAAACACCACCACTCTCAATAGCGCCCCTTGGGGAGCGGCCGCCGGCACCCCCGTATTCTTCATGGACGACCCCCGCCCGGTTTATGAGTATGAAGTGATAGCTAACGCGGCCACAGGCACAGTGGCGATAGAGCTGAAAACCCGCATAAACCTCGGACTGAACGTCGGCGCCATCACCGCCGCCGCCGGTATGCCCGCCCTGACGAACGTCTCCCTCGCTCCCTCCGGTAATAACTGGTCCACAGCGCGGATGACAGTCAGCGAAAACGGCACATACAGCTTCGTCGTAACTTTCCTCGGCACAGAGAAGTACACCATTGATGTAACAGTAGATGATTTCCGCGATCTGACCTATGTCCCGAACGGCGGCACAGGCACAGCCTACACAGCAGCCGTACTTAACCCCGCGAAAGTAGCGGCGAGCAGCTTCACCGCTCCCGAAGGCTATGAGTTCGCTGCGTGGAACACTAAAGCCGACGGCAGCGGCAAAGACTACGCTCCCGGCGCGGCGCTTGCCATAACCGCCGACACGACCCTCTACGCCCGCTGGGAAGAGTTACCGCACGCAAATGATTGCGACTGCGACGAGTGCAACCCGGCACATGAAGATGATTGCGATTGCGATGATTGCAATCCGGAGCATTCCGACGATTGCGACTGCGACGACTGCAACGATTGCAAAGATTGCGACTGTGACGCTGACTGCGCCGGAGATTGTGACTGCGATGAGTGCGAAGCCGCCGACGGCAGCAATGGAAACAACGGCAACAACGACAGCAAAGAAAACGGCGACGTCAACAAAAAGAGCGACGATAAAGACAACGATAACGCCAATGACAATGATGGCGACGGCGCGGCAAACAGCGACGGTCAAGACCAAAATAAAGATCAAAGCCAAGACGACACTGACAGCTTACTGACAGACGCAGAGGACGGCACAGGCTCACAGATAAGCTCACAGCCAGCCGCAGAAGCGAACACAGCGGGCACAGGAACAACCTCCGAGCCGACAGCCGAGCCGAGCACAGAGCAAACCACCGCGCCGACCACGAACCCGACGCTCGAACAGCCCCCTGAACCCACCCCGGAAAGACCCATGTCTGACGACGGCTTTGTCGGCGGCGGCGACGAATACATGAATGGAAACAATTCTGACACACCGCTTGCAAATATAGGAGAAAGACAAGCAAACAATAACGGACTTAGCTCACGGTCAATCCTCGCAATGGTGAACATAGCTGCACTGCTGATACTTCTCGCTTTGCTCTTCCTGTTTGTCGTATGGAAACGCCGCGACGAAGAAGAGGAAGAAGAAATAGCCGAAATAAAGGAAGGGGAAGATTATTAAGATAAACAAGGCAACAGAAATGTCAAAAGAAATATAATCAAAAAATATGAAAAAGAGGAAAATAGAAAAAGAGGAAAGGAAATACTATATGACAAATAAATCAACGAGGCTGCCGCAAGGCAGCCTCCCTTTTGGTGTGGTGATTATTTGCCAAATATCCAAAGCATACGCTATGTGGAGCTTCGTAGCGGAGTAAATTAGAGACTGTAGGCGAAATAGCGGATAAGGTCGAGCACTGTTTGAGCAGAGCGAACAAAGTTCGCTTTGCGAGTTTGCGAAGACCCCGCTATGAGCCATACAGTCACTTTTTACGTAGGTCTGAAGCTACACATAGCGTATGCTTTGGATATATAAGCAGCGGTCATAAAATCATTCCTCCCCGATCAGTTGCGTCATCCATGCGCAAACGATCGGACGCTCCGCATCCATGCTCCGCTCTCGGAATGATTTTTATGCCCGCCGCTATGCTCGCCGCTATGACCAGCCGCTATAGTAGCCAAGTAATATGTCCAAACTTTTTATGGGCGGGCAGTTATTTCTTCAATTTTAGAGGATTTCGGAACCTTTTTTAGGTTTTTCTTGCATTTTTGAATTTTCTCTGTTATTATGGGCGTTGCTTGTCTAACACAATAAGGAGGAATTACCAAATGGCAAAGTGTTCATACTGCGGAAAAGGCGTTTCTTTTGGTATAAAAGTAAGCCACTCCCACAGGCGCAGCAATCGCATGTGGAAACCAAATATAAAGCGTGTCGCGGCTGTAGTCGAGGGCACACCAAAACATGTTCATGTTTGTACGCGCTGTCTGCGCGACGGCAAAGTAACACGCGCAGGCTAAACTTAAACCGCCTGCGGACCGCCAGCGGATCGCTGGCGGAATTGCAAAAGAAAAAGGCTACCGAACAAAAGCGAAAGACACGGTCGCTTTTGTCTTGTGCGCCTTTTCGATTTTGACAGCCCTTAATCCCTGTGCGCCTCTTCGATTCTCATAAACTCGTCGGCAACTTCGGATAAAATATCAACAAGCTCCGGATCAAATTGAGTTCCTTTGGCATCCATTATAATGCCAAAGGACTTTTCGTGAGAAAAAGCGTCTTTGTAGCAACGCGAACTTGTGAGCGCGTCATAAACGTCAACTATGGATATTATTCTCGCCGTGAGGGGTATTTCTTCTCCCGCGAGCCCCTCAGGATAGCCGGTGCCGTCCCACCGCTCATGATGATAGGAGCATATTTCTTTTGCGTATTTCAAATAGCGGTCATTGTCGGGTAGATTCTCGGCTATATTGTCAATAATACGGCTGCCGACGATTGTGTGTGTTTTAATGACATCAAACTCTTCCGGGGTGAGCTTTCCGGGTTTTAGCAATATGCTGTCGGGAATGGCAATCTTGCCTATATCGTGCAACGCGGAGGCTTTTATCAGCGACGGAATATTCTCTTTGGCGAGCAATTTCTTAAATCGCTTGTGTTGCAGCATCCTATTGATCAAAGCGCTTGCAAGCTCTGCCGTGCGGCGGATATGCGCTCCGGATTCCAAGTTTCTATACTCAATGATGGTCGCCAAAACCTCAAGCGTGGACTCATAGGTTCTGGTTACTTCCCGCGTCTTATTATCAACAAGCTGCTCTAAGCTATGCCTGTACCGCGCCAGATTGATATGATTATCAACACGCGCCCGGATTATGCTATTGTTGAAAGGCTTTGTTATGTAGTCGGCGGCTCCGGCCACGAGGCCGCGGGATTCGGTATCTTCCGAGTCGGCGGCGGTAATAAAAAGCACGGGAATATTCTTTGTCAAATCGCTGGCTTTAATTTTCTCAAGCACCTCAAAGCCATCCATGTCCGGCATCATGATGTCGAGCAATACTGCCGTTGGCTGAACGGCGGGCGGTTTGCCATCAACGCCCAATAGGATTTCAAGCGCCTCTATGCCGCCCGATGCCTCAACAATATCATACTCGCCTTGAAGCACCTCTCCAAGGATAATCCTGTTTATTTCGACATCATCAACAATGAGTATAGCGTCCTTTTTTGTGTTGGCTTGTTCCATAAGTGCTCCCTCTTTATTATTGTCTTTCTTCTTATCACGTCCGCCGATTGGGGCAAATCATGTCTCCCTCTTGGCATATTATGGTATTTTTGCCGCCTCATTTGATGTAGCGTCAAAAATCTGCTTTAGATTGGCAAGGCTTTCCGTATGATCTATGCCGTTTTTTATGTTTTGCTCAAGCTCGGCCGCCGCTGCGGACAGCTTGTGAAGAGACAGGTTTGCGCCCGTTCCTTTTAGGGTGTGTGCCAGACGCGCGGCAGCTTCAGTCTCGCCGGCATCAAGGGCTTCATCAAGTTTTTGAAAATGGTCTCCTCCCATAAACTGCGCAAGAAGCCTCTTGAACAAGTCCATATTGCCCCCGACACGTTTTACGGCATCTTCCACATCAATATACTCTTTTTGTAGTTCCATGATTGTCACCTCAATCTATTCGCCCAATCGCATGGGAGTTAAAATAAAAGCTGTCGCCTCAAAGATAATAACATTTGAAATGTATAAATGCAATATACAATTTAACAAAATCATAATTCCCCCGCCTCACAAACACTACCTTAGAACATCTTCCATGCTATATAGACCCGGGGGCTGGTTAACGATATACTTAGCGGCTTTTATAGCTCCCGCGGCAAAAATATCCCGCGACTGTGCGCTATGCCTCAGCTCGATGATTTCATTTTGCCCGGCGAATATCACTTCATGCTCACCTACGATCGTGCCGCCCCTCACCGCCGATATGCCGATTTCGTGACTGTCGCGAGGTTTGCGCACGCGTTCACGCTCATACACCAATTTGGCGTCATACGGCAAAGATGAAGCGGCGGCGTTTGCGAGCATCAAAGCCGTCCCGCTCGGGGCATCTACCTTGCGCCTGTGATGCCGCTCTATTATCTCGACATCAAAATCCTCTCCAAGCACCGCAGCCGCTCTCTTTATAAGGTCAACAACTAAATTTATGCCTATTGACATATTTCCGCTGCGAAACACAGCAATCTTTTTTGACGCCATCTCGATAGCGTCTTGCTGCTCGGCATTATATCCGGTGGCGCAAAGCACAAGCGGTATGTTTGAAAAAATCCCGTACTCCAACAAACCTTTAAGAGCCGCGGGACTTGAAAAATCCACAAGCGCAACGCTTTTTTGCTCACCGCCAACAATTGCGGCGGGTATATCCGAAGGCTTTTCATACACCGGAAAATCTGACATTTGGCGCGTATTTATGTCCACTCCCGCAACGATTCCGACATTCGCGTCGGCATCGCAAATTGCCGTCACAACTTGCCCCATATGGCCATTACAACCCGAATTTATCAATCTGAGCATAGTTACCTCCTTGCCCCTATAACGCCGAATCACTCATCTTTCACTCAATTAGAAGCCCTACTCTTTTCATCGCCTTTTTTAGTTTCTCCAGATTGTCAAAAGACATCTCGCACAAAGGCATACGCGGCTCGCCGACATCCATACCCATCAAATTTAACGCCGTCTTGACGGGTATCGGGTTAACCTCGATAAACAGTTTATCAATCAGGTCAAAGTATTTTAGATGGATTTTCGCGGCTTTTCCATAATCCCCGTCAAGGCATAGCTTTGTCATTTGCGCTACTTCGGCGGGAATGACATTTGATAAAACCGAGATAATACCCAGACCTCCGATTGACATGAGCGGCACGACATCCTCATCATTTCCGCTCCACACGAAAAAGTCACCGTCACAGGCCGCAAGCGTATTGCCAATCAGCTTAAAGTCGCCAGACGCCTCTTTTACGCCGTTGATATTCGGGTGCTTTGCCAGCTCCGTATATGTCTCCGCCGTAAAAGACAACCCCGTGCGCGACGGAACATTGTATAAAATAATCGGCAGATTTACCCTGTCGGCGAGAAAGTTAAAGTGCTTTATCAGACCTTGCTGGGTGGTCTTGTTGTAGTATGGCGTGACCATCATCAGCGCGTCGGCGCCCGACTTTTCCGCCGACTGCGACATAAACAGCGCGGATTGCGTATCATTGCTGCCCGTTCCGGCAATGACTTTCACCCGGCTGTTGATATGTTTTACGCAAAAATCTATCGCGGCGGTGGATTCTTCGATAGTCTGCGTAGAACACTCTCCGGTGGTGCCGTTTATGACAATGGCAGCCGTACCGCCCGCTATCTGAAAATCTATGAGCTCTCCGAGTTTCTTAAAATCAATCTTCCCCTCGCGAAAAGGAGTGACAATGGCAGTTGCCGAGCCTTTAAACACAGGTGTTTTCATATTTATACAATCCTTTCCGACGCACCGCGTCATGTTCATTGAAGGCTTGCGCATATGGCCTTCTGCCCCCCGCTTATATATCCCTCGGCGCAAAGAAGCTCCGCCGTAAGCACCGCGCCGCCCGCCGCACCGCGCAGCGTATTGTGGGATAATCCAATAAACTTGTAATCATACTGGGAATCCTCCCTGAGCCGCCCCAAGGATATTGCCATACCGTTTTCGAGCATACAGTCGAGCTTGGTTTGAGGGCGATCTTGCTCATCAAAATAATGCAAGAACTGACGGGGCGCCGATGGCAGATTTAATTTTTGCGGCAACCCCTCATATTCGCGCCATAAGCCTATGATGTTTTCTTTGCTTGTTTTCTCGCGAAGGCTCATATGCACTGCCGCCATATGCCCGTCAAGGGCGGCGACGCGGACGCATTGCGCGCTGATATCAGGAAGGCTTGCGGGCACTATGGAATTTTCTTCGAGGTTGCCCCATATTTTCAAAGGCTCTCTCTCAGATTTTTTTTCTTCGTCGCCGCCTATATACGGTATTACGTTTTCAATCATCTCGGGCCACGTTTCAAAAGTCTTGCCGGCGCCCGATATGGCTTGGTATGTACAAACAAGAACCTTCTCGAGGCCAAATTTTTCGCGCAGCGGGTGAAGCGCCGGAACATAGCTTTGTATAGAGCAATTTGATTTGACTGTTATAAAACCGCGCTCAACCCCAAGCCGCTTTCGCTGGCTTTCAATGATTTTAAGGTGCTGCGGATTTATTTCCGGTATAATCATGGGTACGTCGGGCGTGTTCCTGTGTGCGCTGTTTGCCGAAATAACCGGGCATTCCGCCTTTGCGAACGCTTCTTCAAGAGCACTTGTTTCTTCACGGCTCATGGTTACGGCACAAAATATAAAATCAACCTCATCGGCTATTTTGCGGATGTCTGACTCGGCAGATAAAACTACAAGCTCCCTTACCGATTCCGGCAAAGGGTCTTTCATCATCCAACGCCCGGCGACAGCTTCTTCATATGTTTTGCCGGAGCTTTTGCTGCTTGCCGCAACCGAGGCAACGTCAAACCAAGGATGATTTGCAATAATGGCAATAAATCGCTGCCCGACCATTCCGGTCGCGCCAACTATGCCCACTTTGTATTTTTTTGATTGTTGTTCCACTGATATACCTACTGTAGCTATAACTGTAACATTGCTGTACTTATACTGCCGGCGTGCGAGCACACAAAACCGGCTTGAATTTGAACGGATTTTAGTGTATCATACGCACATGCTTTTTGCAACAGAAATGTCTGTGATGAGGCGCGCTTTTATAAGGCGCGGCGGTGAGAATGAATAAAAATGATTTTTACTACAATTTGCCCGAGAGCCTTATAGCCCAAGCCCCTCTTATGCGCCGCGACAGTTCGCGGCTTCTTTGCTTGGAGCGCACATCAGGGGCTATAGAGCACAGGGCTTTTTATGAGCTGCCCGGCTTGCTTCGCAAAGGAGACTGCCTTGTGTTAAACGACTCGCGGGTGCTTCCCGCAAGGCTCTTTGGCATACGCGATACCGGCGGCGGCGACGTTTCCTCGCATAACGCCTCTGCAAGCTCTTTGTCAAATGAGGCGGCGGCAAAAGAAATTGTCTCTCTTGAGGCTGTGGAAAGCGGCACGAAATCAAACCGCAAAAACATTGAAGTATTGCTTCTGAAAAAATATGATCCCTCCGCCACCACCGCCCCCGCAAGCACCGCTACACTGAGCGACTGGGAATGTCTCGTGCGGCCCGGACGGAAAATAAAGGTCGGAGCAAAGCTCTCTTTCGGCGGAGGATTGACCGCTGCGGTCATCGCGGAATTACCCGGCGGAAACAGGCTTATACGGTTTTATTGTGCCGGTAATTTTCTCGAAATACTAAGCAAACTCGGAAATATGCCTCTGCCGCCGTATATTCACCGGGAGCTAAAAGACGCCGAGCGGTATCAAACCGTATATGCGAGAGAACCCGGTTCCGCCGCCGCGCCCACGGCAGGCTTGCATTTTACGCATGACCTTTTTGATAAGCTGCGCTCAAAAGGCATAGAAACATGTCATGTCACTTTGCATATCGGGCTTGGCACTTTTCGCCCGGTAAAAACGGAGAAAATCGAAGACCATCAAATGCACTGCGAGCATTATATAATATCTGAACAAACGGCAAATAAAATAAACGCCGCAAAAAAAAGCGGCAATCGCGTCATAGCTGTCGGCACGACCGCTTGCCGCGTATTAGAGACGCTCTGCGACAAAAACGGGTACATTACGTCAGGCGAAGGCAGCACGGACATATTCATTTACCCGGGATATGAATTTCGGTGCATAGACGGCCTTATAACAAATTTCCATCTTCCCGAAAGCACTTTGATTATGTTGGTGTCCGCATTTGCCGGAAGAGAAAAAACGCTCCACGCCTATGGCGAAGCGATTTCTCATAAATACCGTTTTTATTCTTTCGGCGACGCTATGCTCATTGTGTAGAGCATAAGCGGTCAAAAACCGGACGGACATACTATGACACAGCAAACAGCCCTATTCACATTACCCCCCCCCTCACGTCAGCACAACAATATACTTTGGGATTACGTTGCACGGATAATATGAATGTTTAGAAAAGCGAAGCCCTAAATCACCATCGTCCTCTTCCCTGTTTATATACTTGATATTATCTGCCGCAAAGTGTTTAGCAAATTCATTATTTATTACCTGATAAGCGCCAAAATAATGAGTATCCGCTTTTTCCGTGTGTATGTAAAGCACATCGTTTTTGATTTCGCCTATGGAAAAAGCTACAACGGTATCATTTACGCGAAGCAGCCCTCCGGGCAAATCATACATATCATAATTATCCAAAACCTCTATAGTCTTATAATGATCTTCAAGAGCTATTTTTGTCGGAAAGTCAAGCCCGGCGCTGTATTTTATGTAAAAATCCCGTACCCGGGCAATGTTACAGGCGGTTATCTCCTCAAAAGCCCAGTTTTCATATTCTTTTTTGAATTTATTTATATGATTTCTTTTGCCGCTGTATTTTCTTCCCTGAAGGCTTTTGAGCGCGTCGGCCTCGTAAATATAATCACTCCAATCTTCATTAGAGTAAATAGTATAATCTTGCGTATCAGAAGCCGCCGCTGATGATTTCGGCGCGTTTGATATATTATCGGATATACTAATCGGACGCAATACCGATTGCAACGGCTCGATTTCATCTTCCGTGACGGCATAAAAAGCAATAGGCAGATTATTTGCACGGCAATACTCGGCCACCAATTTGATGCCGCCCAATATATCATTTCCCATAGGAACCGAAAACACGGTATTGACGCCGTTATACTTGGCGCTTGCTTTAAACACGACGGTATTGTCAAAGAGAGCATACTCCATCTTGAAGTAATCCCTCCACATGAATATACCTCCGGCCGTGTTGTTGCATATGTGGCTAAATCCTTGCTGTATCAGACCTCTGAGTTTGACAATATCAGAAAGTCCAAGCTGTTTAAACTCGAGCATCGTAGTATTAATTCACCTGCCTAAGTGCCGGAAGTTGATTTTTTCTTCTGTTTATCTGAATACGCTATTTTTAAGAGAAGCGGCGTGATGAGCGTAGTGAGTATAACGACAATGATTATCGCGGAAAACAAGCGCGTATTGAGCAGACCGATAACTATCCCTTTTGTCGCTATGATGATCGCGACCTCACCACGGGAAACCATTCCCGAACCGACTTGCAAACATTCCCTGTTTGTGAAGCCGCATATTTTCGCGCCCAAGCCGCATCCTATAAATTTTGTGATAATTGCCATGATAAGAAGCAAGAACGCAAGCAAAACAGTATTGAACGTCAGTCCGTCAAATGTTGCGTGCAATCCCACGCTCACAAAGAAAATCGGCGAAAAGAAGAGAAAAGAAAGCACCGCGCTTCGCTCTTCAATATATCGCTCGGCCTTGCTGCTGCATAAGGATAACCCGGCAAAATACGCTCCCGCAATGCTTGATATGCTGAGTATGTCGGCAAGATACGCCATTATAAAGCAAAAAGCCAAGCTAATGATTGATATTCGCCGCAATCTCAGGTTTTTTTCCGAAAGATAGGAAATCAGTTTGAACATGATAGTTCCGGCAACCCATACAATAACAAAGAATATGAGTATTTTTCCCAGAAGCAACCCCGTATCGAGAACTGAAATACTGCCGGTTTCCCCGGCGCCCATAATCAATGACAGCAAGATAATGCCAAGTATATCGTCTATGACGGCAGCCCCGAGTATGGCCGTGCCCGTTTTGGTCTGGAGCTTTCCCATCTCGTGCAAAACATCAACGGTTATACTGATTGACGTAGCGGTAAAGATGACGCCGATAAACATACTTTCGATAGGGTCAATGCCAAAAGCCAAAGCCAGCGCAAAAGCTCCGCCAAGCGGAACAATGGCCCCGATCACAGCTATTATTATTGACGCTTTCAACGCTTTGCGCAGCTCTTGCAGGTCTGTTTCCAACCCGGCGGAAAACATCAGTAAAACCACGCCGATTTCCGCGAGTATCGCTATGATCTCACTGCGCTCGACCATGCCAAATACGGCAGGGCCGAGTATGATTCCGGCAACGGATTTGCACCGTCATCCCCTCTCCCGGCGTACTCTCCAAAGATATGACCCCGCCGACTTTGTCTATATTGCGCCTGACGACATCCATACCGACTCCGCGGCCGGAAAACTCCGTTACCTCTTCGTTTGTGGAGAAACCCGGAAGAAATATCATGTGATATACTTCTTTGTCGGTATATTCGCTGTCGGGCTTGGTCGTAAGCCCTCTCTCATTTGCCTTGCGCAAGATGGTGTTGCGGTCGAGACCTTGACCGTCGTCCGTGATGAGGATGACGACGTCGCCGCCGGCGCTGCGCGCTTCCAAAACGAGCTTTCCGACTGCGGGTTTGCCTGCTTTGAGGCGGACGTCGGGCGTCTCTATGCCGTGGTCAACAGCGTTGCGGATAAGGTGCATGAGCGGGTCGGACAAGGTGTCAATGATATTTTTATCAACCTCGGTCTCTTCTCCGATGAGCGTAAGCTCGACTTCTTTTCCTACGGCTTTGCTGACGTCTCTCGCGATACGGAGCATTTTATGGAAAGAGTTTGAAACAGGCAGCATACGCATAGATGTAACAATGTCTTGCAGCTCGTTGATGAGCTTGCGAAGCTCTTGACTGCTGCGCTCAAATGAATCAATATGCAGATTTGCGACCTCAGGATTTTTTGTTACCATAGATTCCGTAGTGACGATTTCACCCATGAGGTTCATGAGTTTGTCGAGTTTATTTACGTTGACGCTTATAAAGTTTTGCTTAATCTCGGTGGTGGCGGCGACAGCTTTAATGCTGTCGGCCGCGCCGCCGGCGCCGGCTTCCGAGGATGCGGGTTTTACGCGCATAGACGCGGGAAGCTCCTCACTGTCGGGAGCCATATCAATAAGGCTCACCGAAGAGACATACATGGTCGAATCTACGATTTTTTGCAAAGTGTCAGGGTTTTCAGTGCTTTGCACATACATAACAAACCCGTTGTTGATGATTATATCGCTTGAATCTTTGTCGTCAATATCTTCGGGCACATGCAAAATATTTTGACAATGGTCAATGAGCGCGTTGACGACTGTAAATGCGCGCAGGTTTTCCATTTGGCAGCCGGCTTCAAAGGTTACTTTTATCTTATATACCGGGATATTGGGATTGCCGCCCGCAGAGGAAGCCGCAAAACTATCGGGAGCGGCTGCGGCTGCTGCGGGAGCAGAGCCGCTTGAGGCAGCGGTGCTTGCCGCCGCATCGGCCAAAATTTCTTGGGTGTACGTGTGGATTTTATCGCTCAACTCGGTAAAGTCGCCGTCGGCTTCGGCGCCGGACGAGAGCTTGCCGATTTCATTCTTAAATATATCGCCGGAATCCAAAACAAGATCGGTCACATTCTCGACGACATCAGGGCTTTTACGTGTTTTCCCGGCGCGTATGTTGTCAAACATATCTTCCAGCGCGTGTGCAAGTTTTGCAAGATTGTCAAAGGACATCATTGCAGAAGAACCTTTTATCGTATGCATTATGCGAAATATCTCGTCAATGTGTTCATCGGTCAGATTCTTATCCTTCTCGCTTTGCAGAAGAACCTCTTCTAACGACTCTAAAAGCTGCTGTGTCTCGAAAATGAACACATCTAACATAGGATCTAATTCACGCATCATATATTACCTACCATTTCATAAAAACTTTTGAGAACGCCGGCTCAAGATACTAAAATGCAAGAACCTTAGTCCTTTGGCATTATCCGAGCTTCTTGATTGCCGCAATGAAGCCTTCCTCTTTGAACGGTTTGACGATAAACCCTTTCGCGCCGGAAACGATTGCATCGCGAACCATAGCTTCCTGACCCATTGCGGAAACCATGACGACCTTTGATTGAGGGTCAACTTTTGCGATTTCCTTGAGCGCGTCAAGTCCGGTCATTTCCGGCATGGTAATGTCCATTGTGACGATGTCCGGCGATAAATCCTTGTACATCTCGACGGCGACACTGCCGTTTTCTGCTTCGCCAACGACTTCATAGCCGTTTTTTGTAAGCATGTTCTTGATCGAGATGCGCATGAATGCCGCGTCGTCAACGATTAAGACTGTTGCCATTGTTATTCCTCCTAGCAAAACATTGATTGTGTAAAATGCTGTAAAGTGAAAATTTAAAACCTATATAATCTTTTCACCTAATCCGACTGTTTTTATTTTCAGCGCGCCGCTTGCGGTATCAAGCTCGATGGTACGCCCGTGCTTGCCTCCGGTATCGTTGGCTATGAGGGGGATCGAGAGCTGTCTGAGTATTGCTATCCCGGCTGCGGTATTTCTTTCGCCTATTTTGAGCAGGTCGTTGTTCTGGCTTATTGCCGTGAACATGTGAGCCCCGCCCGCTATCTTTGCAACAAGGGCGTTTCTCGGCACACCCATCCGTTCAAGCTGCTTAATGAGTTCGATAACGGCGGAATCAACAAACTTGTCTATTTTCTGACCCTCAAAGCCTTTGTATGTGGGAAGCATACAATGAGCCATGCCGCCGATTTTTCGAGCTTTGTCATAAAGAGTGATGCCAACGCACGATCCGAGACCCAAGGTCGTAATTATATCAGGATTTCTCGCGGCTTTCAAGTCCGCCATACCTACTAAAACCGTCGCCATATTAACCTCCACTCCTGCGTATATCACACGAAAGTGTAATCGCGCACAGGAGGTTTGCGTCATATCTGATAATAGTATTGATATTTTTCAACGCTATCCTTCCAATCCTAAAGCTTCAAGAAGCATTTTATATGAATTATAATCAGGAATCAAGAAAAAATGTCCGTTAATGTCACCGGCAAGGTCATTAAAGCGCGTATTGAGGAATAAAACCGATTCTCCGATAGTTCCGTATTGTATGGTTGCTATGCTGATAATCGCGCCCAGCATATCAACCGCAAGCTGCGGCACGGACGGTATCGCGCTAAGCCCGGAGAAAGTCGTAATGGCGGAAAGAAACGAACCGACTAAAATATTTGCGATTTCCACGAGCGTGTCCTGCTCTAAGTCCGTCAGCACAAACTCGGAATCTTCGGTATCGCGCTCGGGCTGGCAAAGGGCTTGAGACACCATTGCCATAGCGTCCTTCATGCTCAAAAGAAGTAAAATAAAACCGTTAAGGTCGCCGGATACATCAATAAGCACTCCGGCCACAAGCGTTTCAGGACCGTCAAGTACATTGACTATTTCGTTAAAAGGTACGACGGATGCAATCGGTACGCTCATGGTGATTCTGCGGTCTAAAAGACCGGCGAGCGCGGATGCGGCATGTCCTGCCCCTATATTACCAATTTCCTTGAAAACGTCAAGATGTTTTGATAAGTTATTGTTGAGAGAATCGTTCATTTTTTTTATGACCTCAAGTAAATCTCGATTTTCGCCGATATTTATAGTGTGGTATAGTAATGGCGGTGCGAATAGCACGGAAAGAAAAAGAAACAGAGGCTGTTTATGAGGATAGATGCGACGCAAGTATTGGCTCAAGGTGGCTTGAAAATAAAATCAGGCACAAATACGGTTTTGGATTCCTTAAAAGAGGGGGATGTGATCAGGGCAACTGTTTTATCGGGCGAGAAAAACGGTACGTTAAACCTAAAAACACAAGACGGTCAAATTTTCAGTGCAAAGTTAGATACAGACATTAAACTTACAAAGGGCGATACCGTACTTCTCGAGGTGCTTGGGAAAGAAGAAAATCAAATATCCTTGTCGTTTAGCGGAGTAGAGAGCGCGGGGGAGGATTTGTCTCCAAGGGAAGCGAGTTTAGTCAGGGACTTTTCGGATAAAAGTTTAGCGCCGTTTGCGGCTAAGCTCGCCGAGCAAAGTATTCCGGTCACTGAAGAAACAGCTCGCGTGATGCGTGACATCATGGCACAAAATCCGGGATTATCAATTGAGGAAGCCGCGTTTCTTGCTTCAAATAAACTTACGGGTGACGAAAACCTTATGAAAGCTGCCCTTGCTTTGCTGTCGGGCGGTGAAAAGACGGACGCGATGATTGCAAATCTTATTGCGGCGCTGGGTGAGCAGGATTTTCTCGTAAATCAGGACTTGGGTACTCGCAATCCCGAAAACAGTATCAGCAGTGGAACGCTGCCAAATTCGTTTAGCACAGCCGCATCCGAATCTCCCTTGACCGAGTTTATCGCTCGCATTGCGGTCAGTCTGAGCAGCTTGCCCGAGCATGTGACAGGGACTCAAAATGAGGCGGGCAGGGCGCCCTCTGAGGATGCTCAAGCAATTATATCACAACATGATGGCAATATGCAATCAAATATATCAGATACGGAAGATATATTATTTAAATTATCGAATACGGCGGAAAACGCGGAGCAATCCGCCACACAGGCAGCACAGGATAACACGTCGCAAACCGTTGCGGGAGAGGGCGCGGCAAATCCGGGAGAGGCAGCAGCGCCCGGCGAGCAAGTAAAAACCACCCCCCAAGACGCCATGCGTGAGATAGCGGAAAAGCCGGGAGAAACAGCCGCCATGTCCGGCGAGATTGCGGAAAATACGCAGCCGGGAGAAACAGAGCAGGCCGGGCAATCAGGCGGGCGCGCGCAGACGGCCGCGCCTCCATCTCTCGGCGAAACGGTAGCTCAAATGCTGTCAGAAATGCCGGAGTTTAAGGGCACGCCGCCGGCTGCCCTCGAGAGATTTTCAAACATGCTGCTAAGGGTGGCAAAAGACGCCGGAGACGGCGCGGATAATGCGGATAATAATGGCAATACGGTAAAAGATACAAAAATGCTGGCGGCACAGCTTGAAAAAATGTTTGCGGCGATAAACAAAGACGACGCGGATGCGGGAATACGCCTGCGTGCCGCCCGGGAGGAAATGTCAGCAAGGCTTTCTTTGGTTGAAGAGGAAATATCCAAGGCGACAGGACCGAGAGGGGCGGAACTGTTATCGCAGACGCAAAAATTAATGGACCATGTACGCCTCTTAAACAATATTGAACAGTTTACATATATGCAGTTGCCGGTAAAGCTGCGCGAGGAGCAGAAAACGGCGGAGCTGTATGTTTTTAAGCGAAAAGGCGGCAAAAGAGCAGACCCCGACAATGTAAATATACTGATGTCAATAGATTTGGAAAACATGGGGCATTGGGAGGCGCTGCTGAACATAAAAGGCAAAGATGTCTACCTGAACATGGAGGTAGCAGGGGAAGCGGAAAAAGAACATTTTAGCAGCAATACCGTTTTGCTCCATGAGATGTTAAGCCAGGAGGGATTTAAGCTGATAAATACGAACATCAAAATATCACAGGAAGAAACAACTCCGCTAAACGCCCTTTCCGCGTTTGAGAGATACACAGGCGGCAAACAAGGGCGAATAGATTTGAAGATTTGAAAATCTTACCCTCTCTCGGCGGGTGATGTTTTTACAAAATCAGTCGGAGCTTGTGCTAACCACTGATTTTGGCTATAATATAACCCACCACAAAGCGGTCATAAAATTCATTCCGAGAGCGGAGCATGGATGCGGAGCGTCCGAACCGTCTGCGCAAGGATGACGCAGTGGTTCGGGGAGGAACGATTTTATGACAGCGCAGGAGTAGAGTCGGAGAATTTTGATTTTGTTAAGATAGTACGGTTAAATTTAATCTGTGTGGACGGTTTATGGAAGAGAAAAAGAAAATCAAGCAGGCGGCAGCCTTGAGTTATGACCCCGCAAAAGACGACGTCCCGGTACTGGCGGCTTTTGGCGAAGGTCATCTTGCGCAAAAAATCGTAAAAGTGGCGCAAGATTCCGGCGTGCCTGTGGTGCCTGAGCCGGGCCTTACAAATATGCTGTCAAAACTCATGATCGGCGACGAAATAGCGTCTGAAATGTATGACGCGGTGGCAAAGGTACTCGCTTTTGTCAGCGAAGTTGACAAAACATTTGGAGAGAAAGTAAAGAAAGGGTTTATCAAACAGTGAAATTGATTTCTTGGAATGTAAACGGTCTGAGGGCGTGCTTGAAAAAAGGATTTCTGGAATTTTTCCGTAAAGCTGATGCGGACATATTTTGTCTTCAGGAAATAAAAATGGAACAAGGGCAAGCAGACATTGACCTAAGCGGTCAACAAAATCTCAACTTGCTTGACAAAGCTGATAGCCCGGCATCCGCAAAGTATTATGAATACTGGAACAGCGCCGAGAAGAAAGGCTATTCGGGCACTGCCGTTTTCACAAAGACGCTCCCGCTGTCGCATACATACGGAATGGGCATATATGAGCATGACCGGGAAGGGCGGATGATAACTCTCGAATATGACGGATTTTACCTTGTCAATGTCTATACGCCAAACTCGCAAAGGGAACTGGCGCGGTTGGAGTACCGAATGTGCTGGGAAGATGCGTTCAGGCACTATGTTTGTCAGCTTGACGCAAAAAAAACCGTCATAATTTGCGGAGACTTAAATGTAGCGCACAAGGAAATAGACCTGAAAAATCCCAAATCAAACGTAAACAACGCGGGTTTTACAAAAGAGGAACGAGATAAGATGACAGGTCTTCTTGATTCGGGCTTTACGGATTTGTACAGGCACTTTTATCCGCAAAAGGAAAACGCGTATACATGGTGGTCGTACATGGGCGGTGCGCGTGAGAGAAACACAGGCTGGCGCATTGATTATTTTCTCGGCTCAAACAGATTGACCGAAACGGTCAATGAAGCCGCTTTTATCAAAGACGCGTTTATTCTCCCACAGGTGCATGGCAGCGACCACTGCCCGGTCGGCATAGAAACCCGCTTTGGATAAAGTGATTCTTCTTATGAGGTTATAGAAATTATTCCGAGAGCGGAGCATGGATGCGGAGCGTCCGAATCGTCTGCGCAAGGATGACGCAGTGATTCGGGGAGGAATGATTTTATGACCGCGTAAGAAGAATAAAACGATAAAGAAATTAAAGGAATAAATCTTGAAATAAAGGCAAGGATGTGAGATACTGATATGGCGCGGTTTCGCGCTGAGAATTTGGAGACTGGGATATGAGCACAATCACATCAACTGACGCAATTGCCAAGACAGACAGAATACAATATACGCAAAATTCGGGAGTCGAGAGAGTGGACGCCGAAAACCCGGACGGCGAAGAATTTTCGGCATTGCTAAATCAAGCCCTCAAAGGATTGACCCAGAGCGCCGGCATGAACGCGTATACGGATATGACGGGAATGTCGGGTACTTTTTTACCCACAGCCGCGAACCTTGCAATGCCGTCCGTGAGCAATACATTGGAGCAAGCGATGCTTACGGCATCTTCTTCCGGCGACAACAAAGACACAATGGTTGCGCTCCTTATGCTCATGATGATGATGCAGTCAAGCTCCGGCAGCGGCGGCGGGGAAATGTCAATGCTTATGCAGATGATGACAGGCTTGATTTCGCAAATGCAAGATCAGGATTCCTTGCGAAACAGCTTTATGTATTCATCGGGCGGCGAACCTTTTGTTTTGGATTTATTTGATGAGCAGATATTTAACAAACCGATACCGGAAGTCACGGGAACAGACAAGCCCGATTTGCCGCTCGAATGGTGGAGACCGACCACCCCAACCATCACAGGCTCTCCCGAAAACAGAAACCCGTCTTTATACAGCGCGGTGGTAAATCAGTTTGATGTCGAAAACTCAGAGAGATACAGACCGGGGCGAGAGGGCAACACATACTGCAACATATTTGTTTGGGATGTTACCAGAGCAATGGGCGCCGAGCTGCCATACTATACCGAACCGTCCACGGGCGCGCCGCGTTATTACCCTGACACCAAAGGCGCAAACTGCAACGGCGCAATAGCGATGGACAATTGGCTTCACAAGTACGGCGCGGAATACGGGTGGCAAGAAGTGGACGCAAAAACGGCGCAAATGCTTGCAAACCAAGGACACCCGGTAGTAACATCGGCGGGCGACATGGGTCATGTGCAGGTAGTTGTTCCGTCAAAAGACGGCAATTTCGACCCGATAAGGGGCGTGACGGTGGCGCAAGCGGGCAGCACCAGAAGCATAGGAAATTATAAATATATATCTGAAACATACAACGCAAACACGCTAAATACAAAAATCAGCTACTTTGCGCATCCATAACACAAACGCCGCTATAGTAAAGCGGTCATAAAAATTATTCCGAGAGCGGAGCATGGATGCGGAGCGTCCGATCGTTTGCGCACGGATGAACGCAACTGATCGGGGAGGAATGATTTTATGACCGCCGCTTGTAAAAACTCATTAGCTACACCCGCCGAGCGCGGACTAAATCGGAGATGACCAAATAATGAACACCCTATTTGATTCGTATAAAATACTCGGCGTGAAAATCGGCTCTGACCTTGCCGATGTTACCGCGTCATATCGGCAGCTATGCAGAGAGTACCATCCCGATATAAGCGACAATCCCGAGGCCGAAGAGCTGATGAAGCAAGTAAATATCGCTTATACGGTTTTGCGCGAGAAATTTAAGCGAGAGGCATATTTTCGCGAGAGGCAATCGCAAACGCGGACGGGAAGCGATACGGCATACCGCCCCGGAAGATATACGTCCGCGACGGAGCGGGCGCATACGGTGCCCGCGCACAGCGAGCGGCAAACAAAAGAAGAGCGTCAGCAGACTTATGAGGAGCAGCACAGACAAGCCGCCGAACAAGCGGCGCGCAGCGCGGAGGCGGAGACGGATTCGCGGGCGGCTCTGCATAACTATTTCGAGGCAATAAACACCTATGATTACAAGAGGGCATATGAATATTTGAGCGTACACGATAAGGCCGGTATCACGTTAGAAAACTTTATCCGGTGGCGTGAATCGGTGGCAAAACTATATCCGATGCGTGAGTTTAAGATTGCCGGAGGCTCGTCTATAGCCGTAGTGACATGGGGAGGCAGCAAGATTTTCCACGCGAGGAAATTTCGGATTTTGATTACCGAAGACGATTATACAAAAGAGGCCGCGCAAACCGATACGCTTGACAAGCTCGTTATTATCGAGGACGGCAAATGGGGAGTTTTTCTCGGGTACAGGGAAATAGGCGAACTGACCCGGACGTTTGAAAAACGCTTTGAAAGCAGGAAAAAACGCGATATTGAGAAGCGTTGGGAAGAGTACTCTGCCGGAATAAACACAGAGCTTGATATGCTAAACATAGAGGGGTTAAAAAAAGCGGCGTCAAAAGAACTCTACCGTCATCGGCGCTATGGAAGCTCTTTGACCTTTGCGGTTATTAAAATTCAAAAAAATGACGAAAAACAAGGCGGAGAATCAGAACTCTTGCTTTGCGCGGCAAAAACGATAAATGGATATTTGCGTGAAATTGATATACCAGCATATGCCGGCGACGGCGTGTTTGCGGTTTTGTTTGCCGAACTCGGCAGAAAAAACGCCGAAAACGTGATAAGCCGATTGATAGAGGGCATAAAGGCAAACGCGGGGCAAAGGCTTTGCGAAAACGCGCAGATAGACCGGCATTTTGAGTCATGGTCCGAAAAAAAACACGCCGATATAGACGCTCTTGACGAGGTGCTGGCAAGGTTTAATAAAAAACTATAAAAAAAATCAAAAAAACGCTAAGTTTTGAGCGGAAAATGACGATTATAAAGATATAAGCTATTTATAGGCTGTATTTGCGCCGCTCACGGAGGAACGGCACACATTCTGACTACCGCTGAAACAGCGCGGAAAACAAAAGGATTTGAGGTGTATTAAAATGGCGATTAACCCACTTATGAGATCATCCACGACAAGACTTATGGGTCTGTCATCGGGAATGGATACGGAAGGCATAATTCAGGCGACCCTTCGTATGCATCAATTTAAAATTGACAGTCAGATGCGCAATAAAAAAATGATTGAATGGCGTCAGCAGATACATACCGGCATTAAAGATCAGATTACGAGCTTAAGGCAGACATATCTGTCTAATTTGGGCGCGAAATCCATGATGCAGCGCAGCGCGTTTAATACGAATGTGGCGAGCCTGTCAACGGCGAGCGGAAAAAGCGTGAGCGCTGTGTCGGTCTCCGCGTCTACAAACGCGAGCCTCGGCAGCATGACGATAAATCAGGTGGTCAGCCTTGCAAAAGGCGCGAGTTACACGTCGTCGGGCAAGGTTTCGGCAAACGGCAACGGCTTCACCAACGACCAGACGCTGCGAAGCCTTAATTTCCACGGCGGGGAAATTGAGTTTAACAACTATAAAACATCTGTTACAACCACTGACAATACAACGATATCAATGACCCCGGACGATGTGGCGGGGCTTGCTTGGAGCGATTATGAAAAGGCAACGGTGACGGGCAGCAATGGGAATACTCTCACTATAACAAAAGATGCCGGTGGCGCATACTCATTTGAAGTAAAAAATAGCGATGGTGTTGTATACGACTCGGGCGCCTTGAATTTTGCTACTGCTGAAGATGGAAAAATCAGCTTAAACGTAGTAGGTATGGGCACAGTTGAGCTGACCGAAAATGAATCAGATGTCAATATTCAAATAAAAGGCGAAGACGACAAGATATTACTGTCCGACAGAAAAATGAACTTTATGCGTGAAGCGACATACACCGACGGCTCTGATGAGGTCAAGTTTGAAAAGAACAGAGACGATGTGATCGCAAACAACGGCAAAGTTATAAACGATTCCAGTTTCATCGGCGAAGCAAACCTTACTATCAACGGAGTTGACATCAAACTGACGTCAAATATGACGCTCAGTCAGATGACAAATGCCGTAAACAACAGCAACGCGGGGGTTACACTCAGCTATGACCGTATGCAAGACAGGTTCACGTTCGAATCCAAAACGATCGGCGGATCGCTGGCGGACATAAATATTAGCAGTGACAGCGACAACTTGCTTGCCATGCTTGCCGGGTCGGGCGGCGCGGTTGCCACCGAGGGCAGTATGGCTGTGGTGATAATCAACGGTGAAGAAGTGACACAAAGCACCAACTCATTCGAGTACAGGGGCGTGCGAATCACTCTCAACCACACGACGGAAGCCGCCGATGAACCAATCAATGTTACTGTCAAACGCGACACCGACAAAGCCGTTGACACGATAAAAGATTTCATCAACGCCTACAATACCCTCATCAAAAAACTCGAAGACCTGCTCAATGAACGCAAAACAAGCAGTGAAGCCTCATACAAGCCCCTCACCGATGAAGAAAAGTCGTCTTTGACCGAAAAGCAAATAGAAGAATGGGAAGCGATAGCAAAAAAAGGCATAATGAGAAGCGACAGGGGCATACAGGATTTAGTATCTAATCTTCGCAAATCATTCTTTGAGGAGATTGAAGGCGCGGGGCTGTCAGCGGCGCAAATCGGGCTGTCTACCGGAAGACATGATTCGGGAACCGGCGGACAGATAATGATTGACGAAGAAAAGCTCAGAGCGGCTCTTGAAGCAGACCCCGATAAAGTAGCCGACGTATTTATCAAAATCAATCAGACGGACGGGGGCACAAAAGCAACCGGCCTGCTCTATAAATTAGACGGCTATATGCGCGACTTCGTAAACACAACGCAGAGCATATCCATCAAAGCCCTTGAAGATTCTCTAAAAGAAGCAAACGCGAGAGTAGCGAAAATGGAAGAGAAAATGTGGGCGGAAGAAGAAAAGCTCTACAGGCAGTTTGCCGCAATGGAAACAGCCTTGTCAAAGCTGAATCAGCAAGGCGACTGGTTCTCCTCAATGCTCGGCAAATAACGATAAACGCAAGTAAGAGCCGCCAAACTATTTTCTTACGAGCCGCCGGAAAATCGGCAAGCTGTACAAATCCAAAAAGCAAAGTTCAAAAACGGCAAAAAGAGGGAAGGAAATTGTCATGCAGCAAATGTTAATGTTGAATAATCGTCCTCAGGATATATATCGCAAACAGGATATATTGACGGCTTCGCCGGTTGATCTCATCATAATGCTCTACGACGCGCTAAAGAGGAATATAATTATGGGAAAACGGAGCATCACAAACAAAGATGTGCCGGGTGCTCACAAACACCTCATGAAAGCGCAGATGATATTGACCGAGCTGATAAACAGCTTGGACATGAGTTATCAAATATCCGAAGAGCTCCTTGATTTATATGAGTTTGCGCTCAAGAGTATCGCGGACGCGAATATGCACAAGGATACGGAACCGCTCGGACCTGTAATAGAGATGATTGACGAAATCAGGGGAGCGTGGAAAGAAATCGGCAGCGCGAACAGGGGTATGCTGGAAAACAATATTGAGGCGTGACGCAAAGAGGCGGCGGGCACTAAACATTTGAGGTATGAGTGATTTGAAAACTTCCGACAAAGACAGGCTTTTAGAACTGCTATCACAGGAACTTAAACTGTTGGAGCAAGTATGCGAACTAACAGAAAAACAATCAGAGCAGCTTGGCGCGGACAAAATAGACGAGCTTAATATAACGCTCGACAAAACACAGAAAGTAATAGAAAAAATCAACGGATTGCATCTGGAACAAAGCCCTCTGATGCGATCTTATGACGCGCTGCCGCCGGGCGAGAAGTCAGACAGGGAAGCCATCTTAAACTTAGCCGAGCAAATACGGGAGAAACTTGAAATCTGCGCCGGCAAAAGCAGTCAAACCTACGGTATGCTGGAAGCAAAAAAAATGGAGCAATCGGCGAAAATAGATGATCAAAGCGCGAAAAGAAAAGGCATAGGCGGATATGCTCAGGCAGTGGCGAGTGTTTCCGAAATGATTGACAAGACGACTTAATGCCGCGGCGGCGATGACAGCATAAGAAGGCAGAGCCTGCAACGCAAAGATGAATGAGGATATAACGAGTGAGTATGAGAATACAAGGCCAAAAAGCGACGGAATCGGGTATCGTACAGGTGCGAAGCGCGGGAGCGCACACCGCGGGCGAAGCGGAAAGCAGCGCGTTTCACCGCACGCTCACGGATTTGTCGCAAGAGCGGCTCACAGAAAAGCTGAGCGGTATGCGAAACGACATAGAAGAGCAGGCAAAACGGCTATCCGACAGGGTAGATGTAAAAGAATTTGAAAAATATCGCAGACTTATCCGAGAATTTCTTGACGAAATCGTCAGTAACGGATATACTTTCTCAAGAGAGGACGCATATGCCTCCCGGGGCAGGCACAGATATATTGCCACAATCAAGATAATTGACGAAAAACTTGATGAGCTCGGGAAGGAAGTCATGAAGGAACAATCCGATAAAATCGAGGTTTTAAACAAAATTGACGATATTAGAGGACTCCTGCTTGATATTATGATGTAATCGGAGCTTGCTTTGCGGCTCATGAAAAATCTTTTAGGATGGTGATTTTGATGCACGATATGATGGGCATGAACATGATGGTTGAAGACGTAATGCGAGGCAAATATCTGACTTTTTTGATCGGAGATGTTAGTTACGGCATAGAAATTAACTACATCAGGGAGATTATCAGCGTTCAGGATATAACGCTGATACCGCATACGCATATGTATGTGAAAGGCATAATCAATCTGAGAGGCACGGTAGTACCGGTAATTGATATGGGTATGCGCTTTGGCGGTAATGAGATCATATATACCGAGCAAACATGTATCATAGTATTCAATATGGACGAGATGATCGTCGGTATTCTCGTGGACGGCGTACAGGATGTGCTTGACATTGCGGATGAAGACATACAAGACCCGCCAAAAACAACGGGCAACGCGATAAAGAACAATTTCATCAAAGCCGTTGGCGTCGCGGCCGGAGAAGTAAAGCAGCTGATCGATGTTTACACAGTTTTTGAAATGGGCGGAGAAGGCCAGTAACTATAAAACGCGTAAAGCGGCCATAAAAAATCATTTTTATGACCGCCGATAGTAAAGATAAAGACCGGAGGGCGCGAAGTGCAAATATCAGACAAGGATTTTGCTCATCTGCATACTTATATTAAGTCAAACTTTGGGGTAAATCTTGAAAAAAAGAGAACCCTCATAGAAGGCCGTTTGACTAACTTTATCGTATCGGAAGGATTCGACGGATTTTCCGACTATTTAGAGGACGTGTTTGCCGATAAGACCGGTGGTAAGATAAATACCCTCATGACAAAACTTACCACAAACTACACCTACTTTATGCGTGAGGAAACGCATTACAAATTCATGGAAGAGGTCGCCCTCCCTTACTGGACGCAGCATATAAAAGACCGCGATCTGCGCATATGGAGCGCCGGATGCGCATCCGGCGAGGAGGCATATACTACGGTTATGGTACTCCGAGAATGGTTCGGCCCTAAAATCAGCCAATGGGATGCTACGGTGTTGGCCACCGACATCTCCGTTAGGGTTTTGGAAATGGCCAAAGCGGGTATTTACCCGGAGGAACACTTCGAGCATTTGCCGAAAACTTGGAAACTAAAATATTTTACGAAAGTCGGCGAAGAGAAGTACAAAATCAAGGATGTGCTGGCAAAGGGCGTGCATTTCGGGCAGTTCAATTTGATGGGCAATTTCAGCAGATTCAGGAAGAAGTTCCACATAATCTTTTGCAGAAACGTCATGATCTATTTTGACACCCCGACAAAGCAGGTTCTTGCGAAAAAATATCATGACGCACTTGAAGTGGGCGGGTATCTGTTTATAGGGCTTAGCGAGACTCTCAGCGGTATTCAAGGGGACTTTCAACAGGTCGCTCCGTCAATCTACAGAAGAGTCAGATAAAGGGGCAATCATCTCAACATATCGTGCCGAAATCTGATAAACCTGTATAAAAACGCTACATATTGCGATAAAATCAAAAAAAAGATAGACAGCAAGGGGCAGTCGTGGTATAATTCTTTGATACAAAGAATTGCTATGACTGCTTTTGAGGTAATGTTATGTGGGAAAAAATGTTCAAACCGATGGATATTTTGCAAAAGGGGCTTTCTGCAAGCTGGACGCGAAATGCCGTGATACGCAACAACATTGCAAATGTTGAAACCCCGGGTTTTAAGGCATCAGAGGTGGACTTTGAATCTGTTTTCGCAAAAGCTGTCACAGGGGGCGGCTTTGTCGGAAACAGAACGAACGAAAGGCATATAAGCATAGGTACGGGAAATCTCGACAACCTAAGGCCGCAAATATATGAGCGCAAAGACCTTTCAATGCGCATGGATGGCAACAATGTAGACATAGAGTCAGAAAATGTAAAGCTCGTGCAAAACCAAATATATTACAATACCTTGATGGAAAAGCTAAACAGCGAGATAAGGCGTTTGAGACTGGCGATCAGCGAAGGACGCTGATTTTAAAGCTCAAAACAAATACTAAAAAGGGGATAAAAAAATGTCTTTTTTAAGCTCAATGAGCATTAGCGCGTCGGCGCTGACAGCGACACGGCTTCGCATGGATGTAATTACCGAAAACATGGCAAACAGCAGCACGACAAGGACGGCAAACGGCGAGCCATACCGCAGAAAATACGTGGTATTTCAAGAAAGAAGCGACGACAGGGCATTTGCCGCGTTCTTCAATAAGGCGCGCAAAGCGCCGGGCGGCGTCAGGGTGATCGAAATCGGAGAGGATCAGTCCGAGTTTAAATACGACTACAACCCGACGCATCCGGACGCCGACGAAAATGGATATGTCAGGCTGCCGAATGTCGAGGTCGTTCAGGAAATGGTAGATATGATGTCCGCGTTTAGGGCATATGAAGCAAATATCACGGCGCTCAACGCCTTTAAAGACATGGCGGTCAAAACCTTAGAGATAGGCAAGTAATCCCGGAGCTTACAGAAAATTAGGAGGCACGGTATAAATGCAGATAAATCCGCTTCAAACAAACTTAATGCACCTATTCAACAACGAACCCATAAAAGCAGCCGTCGAGAGATTTTCGGACGACTCAAACAGCTTTTCGAGCATATTATCAGAATCGTTTAACACGGCAAGCGTGACGGACACGGTAGACAAAAGCGGCACGATCGAGCTTCTTATGGGAGAAAGCGATGATTTGGCGGGTTTGCTCATAGATGCTCAAAAATCCGAGCTCGCCTTGCAGCTCGCGCTGCAAATCCGAAACAAGATAATTGACGCATACAACGAGGTCATGAGAATGCAGGTATAACACAGTCATAAACGGGTCATATTAGAGGGTTGTAGGAGTAATATAAATGCCGCCAGATAGAGTTATATTATTTATTATAGGCACGGTCGCCATTCTTTTTGGTGCTTACTATGTGACATATTATGTCGGCAAGAAAGCGTCGGGGCAGACCCGTGCCGGCATACGAAACAGGAATATCGCCTTGATAGACCGTTTTGCTATCTCGCGTGACAAGAGCTTTTGTGTCGTGGAGATAGCCGATAAGGTCTATATTGTGGGCGTGACCAACAACTCAATGACGCTGCTCGACACGCTCGATGCGGCGGAATTTGCCAAATTTACAGAAAAAAACGACGACAGGCAAATATCGTGGAAGAACACCCCCGTCGGGCAATACGGGAATAAACTGACAAAAAAGGTGGTCGCCTTTTTCGCGGCAAAAAAGGGAAAACTGCCGGAAGACAGCGGCACAGCTGACTTTGCCGAGACATTTGACAAAGCAAAGCGCAATGCCGACAGCGCGGAAGAACCGGACGGCACGGGCGATACGGGCGAAAACGAGTGACACAGGCGATAAAAAAAGCTAAGTAGCGGAGGGCGGTTAATGCCTATAGACGTTGATGCCGAAGCAGGCGCGGGCACATTGGCAGAGATAGTAAGAACACTCTTTGGTGAGAGTACGCAGACGGTAGACATTGTGATACTGCTCACTATTTTGACGTTATTGCCGTCAATACTCATGATGCTCACGGGTTTTACGCGCATTATTATTGTGCTGTCATTTATACGCCAAGCTCTCGGTATGCAGCAAACGCCGCCAAACCAAGTGCTCATAGGGCTTGCCTTGTTTTTGACATTTTTTGTTATGCAGCCCGTTTTGACCGAGGTTTACGAAGAAGCATACATTCCGTTTACAGAAGGGGTCATAGAGCAAGACGAGTTTTTTGACAGGGCGATGTCTCCGACGCGAATGTTTATGTTAGAGCAGGTGTTTGACAGCGATATGAACTTTTTTATCGGTATGTCCGGCGAGGAATATGAAACGCAAGACGACATTCCAAATTCAGTGCTTATCCCCGCGTTCATAACCAGCGAAATCAAGCACGCCATGTTTATAGGGTTCATAATATATATACCGTTTATCGTAATTGACATGATTGTCGCAAGTACGCTGATGGCAATGGGTATGATGATGCTCCCGCCCGCTATGATCTCTTTGCCTTTCAAAGTTTTACTCTTTGTAATGGTGGACGGTTGGCAGCTTATTATAGGGTCGCTGACCCAATCTTTTTACTGATGAAGGTGTGATATGATAGAGCAGCACGATGTTATAGATATATTGACGCAGGCGATAACGACAGTTGTTCTCAGTGCCGCGCCAATGCTGATAGTCGCGATGGCTGTCGGACTTATTATATCAATTTTTCAAGCCACAACACAAATTAACGAACAAACACTCGCTTTTGTGCCGAAAATAGTCTGCGTCATGCTGGCTCTCCTCTTATTTAGCACTTTCATATTCGGAAATGTGGGAGGATTCGTGTCGCGGTTATTTGAGAGGTTGAACTCAATATTGATTTCATGACGGATAAGCAAGGCAAATGCGATGACGCATAAAATAGGTGGACTATTGGCTACGGACGCAGTAAATTTGCGGCAGGTGTATAAAAATGGCGGCAGCAACGGTATCAATATTAGCAAGCGCGGACTATTTCATATTACTTGCCTTTAGGGTAGGCGGGCTTGTAGTGTCGTCGCCGATATTTGGCAGAGTCAATATACCCATCGTAGCCAAGCTCGGGCTTGTAGCAGCGCTTACTTTTCTGCTCTTTACGGTTTTTCCTCAAACGGCCGCTCTCGGATATTCAACGCTCTTTGGTTTTGTTTTGATTTGCGCCGGAGAATTATTGCTTGGTATGGCATTTGCCTACGTGGTAAATATATTTTTCTCGCTCACCGCCTTTACAGCCGGACAGCTTATTGATATGCAGATTGGATTTGGCATCGTAAATGTATTTGACGCCCAAAACAATACCCAAGTGCCCATGATGGGCAATGTGCTCAACATTATACTTTTGCTCATGTTTTTTGTCGTGGATGGTCCTCTCATCTTGATTGATATGATGCAGCTTACGATAGACAGAATGCCGATAGGAACGCTCGTGTTTTCGGCGGCCATTGGGATCACGGCGCTTGAACTGTTTGTGAAGTCATTTTTGCTCGGCGTTATGATGGCTCTTCCGATAATAGCATCGGGCCTCACGCTTGAAATCGCTTTTGGAATGATGATGCGGGCCGTGCCGCAGATACATATGTTCGTAGTGGGAATCCCGCTCAAAATGATAGTCGGTTTATCCATATTTCTCGCAACATTGCCGATTTTCGTAAGTTTTAGCCAGCGAATATTTACGGAGCTGTTTAAAGGAGCCGAACTTATGTTCGCGAATTTCATAGGATAACAGAAGATAGCCGGATAAACCGGGTCAAAAATAAAGGAACAAAGTATGAGTCAAGGCGGAGATAAAACAGAAAAAGCAACGCCAAAAAAGCGCAAGGACGCAAGGAAAAAGGGGCAAGTGCGCAGAAGCACCGAGGTCAACACCACCCTCTGCACCGCCATAATGTTTGGTATGCTGCTCATCATATGGGAGTGGTTTACCGGTCAGCTGGTAAATGTTTTGCGCGAGTTTCTAAACGAAACCACGGTACGGCAAGTGAGCGGCGGCCTGACGATGAATGAACTGGCGGGCATACTGTCGCGCATGATGCTAAATATGATCGGAGCCTTATTCCCGATCTTGGCAGCCGCCATGATAGCGGGTATAGGCGCAAATCTGCTGCAGGTCGGATTTTTGTTTACGACCCAGCCGCTCGGCATGAAGTTCAGCAAGATAAATCCCATAAGCGGGTTTAAAAATATGTTTTCGCCAAAAACTATCGTGGAGCTTGTAAAAAATCTCTTGAAGGTAATAGTCGTCGGATATGTGGCATATTCTGATTATGTGGCTCTTATGGAGAAATTTACAGCTTATGTGGGGCAAGATGTGTATGTGTCTTTCATAGATATTATGAGAACAGCCTTTATGATGGCGCTGAAAATGTGTATCGCGATGGTGTTTATATCGCTCGCGGACTTTTTATACCAGCATTTTAAATACGAAAAAGATTTAAAAATGACAAAGCAGGAAGTCAAGGATGAGTACAAAAATATGGAAGGAGACCCCAAGATAAAGGGAAAAATAAGGCAAAAGCAAATGCAAATGAGCGCGATGCGAATGATGAGCCGCGTACCGGATGCCGATGTTGTCATTACAAACCCGACGCACTACGCGGTGGCGTTAAAATATGAAGAGGGCGTGAGCAGCGCGCCTATGGTGATCGCAAAGGGGCAAGACTATATTGCTCTCAAAATAAGAGAGGTTGCGGCGGAAAACGGCATAGAAATAGTGGAAAACGCGCCGCTGGCACAGTCGCTCTACGCGCTTTGCGAGATTGACGACGAAATACCGGAAGACCTCTATCAGGCCGTGGCGGATATATTGGTGTTCGTTTACAGGCAAAAAGGGCGTATTCCCGCCGCGCAGAGAGTCTAAAGAAAAGGAGGTGGATACATAAATGAAAATTGCGGATATTGCAATAGCCATAATACTTTTGAGTATACTTGTGATAATGATATTCCCGCCCAGCGAAGGGTTTATGGACTTCTTACTGATTATAAACATGGCAATATGTATAATCATTTTGCTCTTTGCCCTTTATATAAAAGAGCCTGTAGATTTTTCCGTGTTTCCGACCATTCTCTTGTTTATGACAATATTCCGCCTTTCCTTAAACCTTGCGACGACGCGCCTCATACTCGGCAACCAGGGCAATGCAGGAGAGGTCATCAAAGCGTTTGGAGAGGTTGTCGTCGGAGGAAACCTTGCCGTCGGCCTTATAGCGTTTTTGATTATTTTGATAATCCAATTTATGGTTATAACAAAAGGTGCGGAGCGTGTCGCGGAGGTCAGCGCGAGATTTACGCTCGACGCCATGCCCGGCAAGCAAATGGCGATAGACGCCGACCTCAACAGTGGATTTATAACCGAAGATCAGGCGCGTGAACGCCGCGAAAAAATACAGCATGAAGCGGATTTTAACGGAGCTATGGACGGAGCGAGCAAGTTTATCAAGGGAGACGCGATAGCGGGGCTTTTAATAACCTTTGTCAATATAATCGGCGGCTTGATAATAGGTATGCTGACCATGGAACTTCCGTTTGGAGAAGTCGGTCAAATCTTTGTGCTGGCGACAATAGGAGACGGGCTTATCACTCAAATACCGGCGCTTTTAATATCAACGGCTTCGGGCATAATTATTACCCGCTCGGGCAGAGGGGAAACCTTCGGCTCGGAGATAGCAAAGCAGATACTCAGCCAGCCGTACGCGCTCATTATGGCGGGAGTGCTTCTCATCTGCGTCAGTTTGATGCCGGGGCTTCCGATGATTCCGATGTGGATAGTCGCGATAATTCTCATGGTGGTCGGATATTTAAATTACAGCAAAATGCAAAAAGAAGAAGCTGTAGAGGTACACGAGGAGGAGGAAGTGGCGGCGGAAGAAAAAAGAAAGCCGGAGAGCGTCACCGCGCTCTTACAGGTAGACCCGATAGAATTAGAATTTGGCTACGGCATTGTTCCGATGGTGGACGTTACGCAGGGGGGAGACTTGCTCGACCGTGTTGTTATGATAAGGCGTCAGTGCGCGATTGACATGGGCGTCATAGTACCCGCTATCAGGCTGCGCGACAATATCCAGCTTGGCACCAACGAATATTCCATAAAGATAAAAGGCGTGGAAATAGCAAAAGGTGAAATCATGGCGGATCATCTGCTCGCATTGAGCAGCGGCGAGGTTGAGGAAGAAATCTACGGCATACCGACGGTTGAACCCACATTCGGACTTCCGGCCCTATGGATACCAAAGAGCGACCGCGAAGAGGCGGAGATTATGGGATATTCAACGGTTGACCCGCCCTCCGTCATAGCCACGCATTTGACGGAAATCATCAAGCGTTACGGTCATGAGCTGCTAAACAGGCAGCAGGTGCAAACACTTATAGACAACCTGAAAAAAGTGCAACCTGCCCTTGTTGACGAGGTAGTGCCAAAGATGTTTTCGCTCGGCGAAATACAAAGAATACTCGCGAATTTGCTCTCGGAAAATATTCCGATACGCGACATGGCATCCATTATCGAGGCGCTTTCCGATTACGGAAGTCTCACGCGTGATACCGACATGCTCACCGAATACGTGAGGCAAACGCTCAGGCGCTCGATCTCAAAACGCTTTATCCCGGAAGATGTCGCATATGCCATAACGCTTGACCCATCGTTGGAACAGCTTATAATTGACAGCACAAAGCAGTCGGAACACGGCTCGTATCTTGCCATTGAGCCGGTTCAGGTACATTCAATATTTGACAAACTCCGAAGCATAATAGAAAATATGAAAAACAAGGGTAAGACGCCGGTTATTCTCACCTCTCCGCTCGTGAGAAGGCAATTTAGGAAAATTACGGAACAAATATCACCGGAGCTTGCGGTTTTATCGTATAATGAGATAGACAGCGGCGTCGAGGTTTTGTCGGAAGGCGTAGTTACGTTATAGAGCAAAGCGCGGCGAGCGGAAAAGCGCGGGGAATTTAGAAAAGGGATTACAATATGCAGGTAAAAAGGTATCGGGCAAAAGATATGAAACAGGCTATGGACGCGGCTATACGGGAGCTGGGTTCAGATGCCGTAATGCTTACGCAGACAAAAGTGCGTGATAAAGGAATCTTTCGCCTGTTTCGCAAACCTCTTTTGGAAGTCACTTTTGCTTATGACCCCACGACGACCCCAAAAGCCTTGAGCTCCCGCAAAGGAAGCCTTATAAAAAAAAGCGGCGAGAACGTAGCCGGCGACAATGAACCTCTTCGCGAACACGGGCACAAAGACCCGCAGGGTGCGTCAAATACGGGCTATAACGAAAAACTTGAGCAGCGCATGGATTCCTTTGAAGCAATGCTGTCAGAGTTTATGAAGAAGTTTGATATTGTAAAGCGTGATATAACATATGATTACCCGGATGATGTGCAGGCTTTGCTCAAAAAAATGACGGACACCGGGGTCAGGGAAGAGCTGGCGCACTCTTTGGCCAAGCAAACGGAGCAAATACTGCGAAACAAACCGGGAGCCGTTGCGTCTGAGGCTCTTGAGCATTTATTGCACGAGCAGTTTGGCAGAGCCGAGCCAATACTTCACAAGAAGTTTACGCAAAAAGTCATTCTTGTACTCGGGCCGACAGGCGTTGGCAAGACGACAAGCATGGTGAAGCTCGCGGCGGATTTTGCCGTGAAGCAGCGCAAAAAAGTAGGAATAATAAACACGGATACCTACCGCATAGGCGCGCAGGAGCAATTGCAAACATACGCGGATATATTGGGCGTCCCGATCCAATCGGTATATTATTCGGACGAGCTTTCCGGCGCGATGGAGCAAATGTCCGACAGGGACATGATATTTGTAGACACGGCGGGAAAACGTATCGGCGATGAAAAGCATAAAGAAGATTTATTGGAGCTTGTGCGCATACTCCAGCCGGAAGATATTTTACTGTGCCTTGCTTCCACAACGAGTTTTGCCTCTATTATGGAGATGGTTGACACATACGGGTTTATTGACGACTACAGAGTGATGATCACAAAACTCGACGAAACCAAATATCGCGGCTCGCTGCTCAACATAAGCTGGTATACGCACAAACCGATCGCGTATGTCACGACGGGGCAAAACGTGCCGGACGATATAGAAATAGCAAGTATTGAGAAAATAGTAAAACAGATAGTAGACGGATAAACGGATAGTATAAAGGAAAAAATGATGACCGATCAAGCATCAAATTTAAGAGAACTCATGGGCAGAAGCCGGGATATCCGGGTCATTTCTATAGCAAGCGGCAAGGGCGGCGTCGGCAAATCAAGCATCTCGGTAAACCTTGCTATCACCATGAGCCGGCTCGGCTCCAGAGTGCTGATACTCGACGCGGACTTTGGACTTGCCAATATTGACGTTATGCTTGGCATTACGACAAGGCTTGATCTTAGCTACTTTTTAAAAGGCGAAAAAACCATACATGAGATAATACAGCTTGGTCATGAGGGGGTGCGTTTTATATCGGGCGGCTCGGGAGTAAGCGAGCTTATTAACATGAGCAATGAGCAATTAAACTCACTGCTTTCATCAATAGTGCGTATAGATGCGCCGATTGACGCAATCATCATGGATGCGGGAGCCGGCGTCAGCGACACTATCATGCAAATATTGCTTGCCTCGTCCGAAACAATAGTGGTCACAACGGCAGAGCCCACTTCGGTGCTTGACGCTTACGCGCTTGTAAAAACAATTGTAAAACGCAGTCCGACACATCCTTTGCACGTTATAGCAAATAAATGCGAGAAAATTTCCGAAGCAAAAAATGTTCAGACCGGATTTGTGAACGTATGCGGCAGACATCTGGGAAAAAACATCAATCCGCTTGGTCTTATCTCATATAACCATGACATCACAGGTTCAATAAAAAGGCAGATACCTATTACTGTGAGCGATCCAAGATGTGAGACGGCAAAAGAGTTTGAAACCATTGCAAGGGCGATACTTGATATGCCCGTAAAAAATGAATCGGGCGGAGTTTTATCAAGAGTGTTTTCCCGTATGCTCGGAGCGAGGACGTAGATTTTCATAAAAAGCGTCACAAAATGTGAAATGTATTGCCAAGTAAGGCGGAGCGTAGTATGATAGAGGTCACAAAACAAGCCCAAGATGATATAATAGTTGTCGGAGACAAAATTGATCTCGTTGTCCAAGCGGGTCTTGTCTATAGGGCCATGATTGAAGACAGACTCAAAGACGGTCCTTTCTTGGTGGCCGTCCCCACCCGCAGGGGTGTATTGATGGAAGTAGCGCAAGAAGACGACATATACTTGGTGTTCTACAGAGAGTCCGGCAGATATATAGCTCAAATGAAAGTTGTAGCCATAGAACGACGCGGCGCGGCACGCTATATGTGGATTTTGCAAAAAACAAAGGCGCAGAAAAACCAAAGGCGAGAAGCATATCGCCTGCCTGTCAGCTTTAACGTACAGATTTTTGAATATAGCGAAGATACGGAAGAGGCGCTCGCGGGCGGGGCGGACGAAAAAGCAAAGGTTACGGCGCTCGAAAAGGCAAACAGCAGAGACATCAGCGTTACCGGCATATCGCTCCTTACAAAAAAACAATTTGCCTTAGAAGATAAATGTATATTGGAGATGCAAGTTGAAAGAACTCCTGCGGGTATAAGGTTTCGGGAATTATCAAACAAGACGCCGCCACTATATTTGACCGCTACGGTCAGGCGTTGCATACCTTGGCGCACGGGTAATATGTTCAATACGGGAATGCAATTTTTTGGACTCACGCGAAATATCAGCGAAGACTTAGCGCGTTATGTTTTGACCGAGCAGCAAAGGCAAATTAAAATGAGGAGACGCGGTTAATGAGCCAGGCAAAACAAAAGCTAACACCCGATGAGATCACTGCGTTATGGGCATCCTACAAAGGGAGCGGAGACAGCGATGCAAAAAATGATTTGCTCCTTCATTACGGCTATCTCGTTAAATGGATCGTGCGCCGCATGATGCCAAAGTACAACAACTACAACGAATACGACGACCTTGTAAGCTGCGGCATGATCGGGCTTATTGACGCTGTTGATAAATTTGATTTAAAGCAGGAGGTCAAATTTGAAACTTATGCCGTGACCCGCGTGCGGGGAGAGATACTCGATTATATGAGGTCTCAGGACTGGGCGGCTCCGAGCCTGCGCAAGAAAATAAACGCGATAACAAACGCTTATGATGAAATCGAAAGAAAGCAGCCGGACAAACCGATTGATCAAGTTGACGAGGAAGTTGCCGGGACGCTCGGAATGTCGGTCGAACAGGTTCACAAAGTCCTCAATCAAACGCATATGTTCAACCTCATGAACTTTGAAGATGCGATTGGCGCGGCAAACCACGAATCGGAAATAAAAGGGCACGACTATAAAACACCCGAGGACGAGCTGCTTGAAAAAGAAAAAAAGACATTATTGGCAGAGGTGATAGACGAGCTGCCCGAAAAAGAGCGACTGGTCATAACCTTGTATTATTACGAGGGCTTACTTCTCAAAGAGATAGCGGATATGCTGCATGTGACGGAGTCGCGTGTGTCACAAATTCATTCAAAGGTACTTGCAAAAATGCGCATGAAATTAGAAAAAGTCAGTTAAAGCGGGGTTTTTACTGAATCAAAAATGCGCAAGGTAGCATTTGAAAGGCACAAAATGAAAGCAAAATACTTCACGGCAACTACATTTGAACAAGCCGAGCAGCTCGCGGAGGCTCACTTCAACTGCCCCAAAGCCGAGCTGGTAATAGATGCTATCAGCGGGCAAGACGCGGTGCCCGAAAATGCGGAAACAGGCGAAAAGGGCATAGCCGGAGAGCCGTGGACGATCGTAGCCATACAAGGCTCGCACGGCGAAATTAGCCAAATGAACGCTTTTTATACGCTCTATTACGAAAAAGACGGCGTATATTTAGAAATCTATGAGCAAAGAGGGCGCGGAAAAGAGCTTGATACCGAGCAGCTTATTTGGCATCTCAAGCGTAAGAATATATCAAGCCTTAACATTGCGGCAGTGCAAGGATTATCCGAAAAAAGCGCGGGCAGGATAAAGATAGCGCCGGAGCAAAAGGAGTTTATTTACGGTGAGGACATCAGCGTCGTAATTTCCGGCGATGAAAAAGAAGCTGTGGCGCGGCTGCTTGAACCCGAAGAGGGAGGGGCTTTACTCACCGCAGAGAAAGTAAAAGCAAAGCTCAAAGAAGCCGGTGTTTTGCACGGTATAGACGACGAGGCCGTAGAGTCATGGCTGTCGGCAAAAATATACGGAGAGCCCCAAATGTTAGCCCAAGCCACGCCTCCGATAGAAGGGGAGGACGGCAAGCTCATTTTCCACTTTTCTACGGATGAGCGCACGGGAGCCCCCCGGGAAATCGGCGGAGGCAGAGTGGATTACCGCTCGCTCGACTTATACGTCCCCGTCACAGAAGATCAGCTTCTCGTATCAAGGGTTGCGGCAACGGAGGGTCTGCCGGGCACGACTGTCAGGGGAAACCCGATCCGGCAGCGGCAGAGCAAAGAAGCTATTTTACCGCGAGGCAAAAATGTTGCGTACAACGACGACAGAACGGAGATGAAATCCACTTGCTCCGGTATGGTTGAATTTGTAAACGGCGCAATCAACGTGTCAAATGTTTATTCCATCAGGGGCGACTGCGATATGAGCGTCGGAAACATAGATTTTGACGGAAGCGTTCATATATCGGGCTCGGTGAGGTCAGGCAGCGTCGTCAAGGCGACCAATACTATCACAGTCGGAGGAAGCGTTGAAGCGGCAACGATTATAGCCGGAGGAAATGTAGAAATCAAAGGCGGTATGCAAGGCTCGGGCAAGGGATTGGTCGAAGCCGGCGGAGCGGTATCAATATTATTCGTTGAACGCGGCACGATCATGGCGGAAGGTCCGATTTCGGTTGACGTCAGCATACACAGCACGTTAGAGACAGGCAGCACAATACATTTACTGGGAAAAAGAGGCGCTCTTATCGGCGGCAGCGCAAGAGCGGCAGGCGACGTTGTAGCGTCGTTTCTCGGGTCTTTGTCAAACGCGAAAACAGAAGTCGAAGTGGGCTGTACCCCCAGAAAACGGGCGCGGATAGAAGCTCTCGAAAAAGACTTGGAAAGACTTGGCGCCGACAGGCGAAAACTGTTTCAGCTTCGCACATACCTTGATACGTCAAAAGCGACTATGGATACCCAAATGTGGGAAAAACTGAAAAACTCTGAAATAGCAAATCTGCGTATAAATGACGAAGATACCTTGTCGGTTGAAACCGAAATGCAGGAGCTGCGAGATGAATTGGAACACGCGACAGAAAGCAAGGTGCACGTATTTGAGACGGCTTTCCACAATACACGCATAGTTATTGGCTCGAGCGCGTATAAGATAACGGAAGATATTAGCTATGCGACATTTAAGTATGACGACGGAGAGATAGTATACGGAATATGCGAGAAAAACAAGACGGATATAAAGAAGTAGGTATGTGAAGGAGCGTTTTGCTATGTCAATCAAAGGTATAGACACGCAAATAATGGTACAGCGCACGACAGATATGGCAAGAGACACAAGCGCCATCTTAAAAAACCCGGAGAGCGCGCAGCAGCAGCTTGCCAACCAGACGAAAATAAGCAGCGCGCTGGATCAGTCAAGGGTGCTGGCAACCAACGAATCCGATATGCAGGGAATCCGCACAGATGAGGACGGCTCGGGCAGCGGAGCCGCGGGCGGCGGAGCCTCAGGCGGCGGCGAAGACGGATTTGACGATGAAAACGTCCCTCCCGAGCTTGCGGTCGCCCCCGCCGACCACGATCCTTTAGTAGATTTTTATGTTTGAGCGGCTATATGCGCACCGCCGCCAAAATCCACGACTGTCATAATTTTAACGGAGTTTATCATGGGTATAGAATATTATATATTTGCATTATTTGTCGCGGCTCTTGTTTGTGTCATTGCGCTCATTTGCAAGATGCTTTTTTCTGACGTGAAAAGGCAGCGAAAACTGCTTGACGAACGCGAAACAGAGATTTTACATCTCTATAATTCTGTTGAAACGATTATGGAAGAGTTTCAGGATCAGGCAAAGGCGACAATTGACGAGCTAAAGATGCGGGAAAATGAATACCGCGCCGCCATGCACAATATGGAGTCATTCAGGCTGCCGGCGGAAGCGTTCAAGCTGCCCCCGGAGCTTGAGAAAAGAGAACAGGCACTGGAAAGAATCCCGCGCACCTTGCCGCTTGACGCAAACATAAGAAGAGCGGCGGGAGAGGTAATAGAACGCGCCGAGAGATTCATTATAAACGATACGCCGCCGCAAGTTTCAGAGCCGGTTTTACCGGGCGCGTCCGCGCCCGTGGGCGCGTCCGCGCCAGCATCCGTGCCCGCCCCTGCTCCCGCGCCGCCCGCGTATACGCCGATTTTCGCGGCCTCTCAGCCCGCGGGCATTGCCCCTATGGTTACGGCGACCATTCCCGCTTCAAAGCCCGAGGCAAAACAGGCGGTGTTTCAGAAATTTTTTGATGATGCCGCCGAAGCTCCGGCTGCGGCTTCATATGCCCCGGCGGAGATAAACGGCTCTCGCAGCGCGGACATATTGGCTCTCGCCGCAGAGGGCAAAACAGACGTGGAAATTGCAAGCACTCTCGGCATAACGCGAAATGAAGTCCAGCTTGTAATAGGCTTGACGAAATAAAAACAGCCTTTCGAATAAAAGTGCCGCAAATGTAACTCCGTCACCGCGCCGCAGAAAATTCCGCTCAAGTTTTACGCAAATATGACGAAAATATTGGTAGTAAGCAAATCTACTGATATTTTTTGTTTGGAGACAGTTACACATGGTTAGAGGTCTTTACATTGCGGGAACAGGGATGCTTCTGCAACGCAGAAGGATGGAGACCATAACAAATAACATATCAAACTCCGATACCGCCGCGTATAAAAAGGAGCACTTCGTGTCGCACAGTTTTGACGAAGTGCTTACAGTGCGTATAAACGACCACAACAGGCATTGGCAAACCCGCCAAGTGGGGCCGCTAAACCTCGGCACACAGGTTGATCAGCTTTACATTGACTACTCTACGGGAAACCTTGAGGGCACGGAAAGGGCGACAGACCTTGCGCTCATCGGTGACAGTTTTTTTGTAATGCAAACCGATGCGGGTGAGCGATACACAAAAACAGGCCACTTCTATATAAATAACGACGGCTATCTTATTGACGGCGAAGGCAACTTCCTGCTCGGCCAAAACGGGGCGATCAATGTCGGCGGGCTTGACTTTAGCGTGGATTCATTCGGAAATGTTACGGGCGAAAACGGATATATAGATACTATCAGGGTCGTATCATTTGACGATAACCACACGCTGCGGCGTCAAGGCAGCAACCTGTACATGGCAACGGCGGCTCCGACGGCGGCTCCAAATGAGTACAGGATAGCGCAAGGTTTTCTTGAGGGTTCAAATGTTGACATAGGGCGGGAAATGGTAGATATGCTTGCCATGTACCGCACATACGAGACAAATCAACGCTTTATCACGATGATAGATGAAACGGTCGGCAAGGCTGTAAATGAGATTGGGAGATTACGCTAATGTATGAAGCATTATCAATAGCGGCAACGGGACTGCGCCATCAGCAATTGCGGATGGACACAATAGCAAACAACGTATCAAATGTAAACACCGTGGCGTATAAAGGCACCCGGCTTGATTTTAAGGATGCCTTATATACGGCGGGGCTTGTTCCGGGTCCGGCGCGGTCTCCCGGAGAAAATCAGCAAAAAGGTCACGGAGTAATGGTGGCTCATATAGGAAGAGAGTTCCGGGCCGGAAATCTGGAGAGGACGGAACAGCCGCTTGACCTTGCCATTGAGGGCGAAGGATGGTTTTCCCTTATGGACCCGAACGGTGTGACTTTATATACGAGAAACGGCAATTTCAATCTCAGCGTAGAGCCGGACGCGACATACTTGGTAAATGCCGAAGGCTACTATCTGCTCGATCAAAACGGTGCAAGAATAGCCGTGCCTGCCGGAGCCAGCACGATAGAAGTAGATACGGACGGAACGATGCGCTTTATGAATGATATTGACGAGATAGGAAACGCCGTTCTCGGTATATATACATTCCGAAATGTTTACGGGCTTGAGGCGTCGGGAAACGGCAATTTTACCCAAACAGCGGCAGCCGGTGAAAGACTCGGTGCGCCGGAAGCGGTTGTGCGGCAAGGGATGCTCGAAGGTTCAAACGTGCATTTGGCAGAAGAAATGACGCGCCTTATAAGGACTCAAAGAGCGTTTCAGCTTGCTTCACGCGCATTAACTACGGCAGATGAGATGGAAGGTATTGCAAATAACATGAGAAGGTAATATAATAAGATAACGTCTTAGTAGTTTAGCAATAAGGAGGTTATCTTAATGAATATCGTGCAGTGTCAATTTTGCAGAAAACCGTTTGCCGGGCTTGGCGGCAGAACCTGTCCCGAATGTCAGGAGCAAATGGACAAAGACTTCATTACGGTAAGAGAGTATATCTACGAAAACAAACATGCGAATATTGATGTAATCTCTGAGGAAACCGAAGTGCCTAAGCGGCACATTATCCATCTGCTCAAAGAAGGCAGGCTCATCTTAAACAGCGTGGACGACAGCGGCGGCGGGGTCATATTTTGCGAAGTGTGCAAAAAACCCATAAAAACAGGCAGAATGTGCAAGGAGTGTATGGTAAATGTTTCGTCGGTCATAGATAGGAACATACCGGACAGAAGACCGCAGCAAAGCGCGAGACCGTCCTCAAGCGACCAAAGTGTGGCAAAACTGGGAAAATAATGATACAATATGGCAGGCGTGGATTACCGGCGTAGATTTTAAAAAAAATATCTGAAAAAAAGCTAATCTTTAAAAAAATTTTTCCGATAATATTAATAGAACAAAGACGCGCAGGTAAATACCGGATAAGGCATTTATAACATGAAAAGCGTTTTATGAAGGTGAACGACATGAAAATCAATCCAATTACAAATCCGAATATTCTCAAAAGCTATCAAGCTACCAAGCCTGCCCGTGAGACATCCAAAGTATCCGGCTTGCGTGACGAGGTCACATTCTCTGCGGAAGCTATCAGCTTTTCCAAAACACTGACGGAAGCAAAGGAAGCGCTCGAGACCCGCACGCCCGAGGAAAAGTCACGTATCGCCGAGATCAAAGATGCCATCAATAGAGGGGAATACAAGGTTGATAGCATGGATATCGCCGACAAAATTCTTACAAGTATTATCGGAAGAGTCTAAATGAGACAGTCAATTAGTGATTTGTGCGCAATTCTAAAGGAGCAAAAAGCAGTTCTTACGAACATGCTTACGCTCTCTGAGGAAGAGCGCCAAATTATTGTTTCCGGCCAGTCGGATAAACTCGAGGGAGTTATCCGTCTTGAAATGAAAGAGCTGGGAAAGCTCGGGGGTATTGAAAAAAGACGTATGCTACTCATGCAAACGATAGCGGAAGAGCTTTGCATACCGGAGCTTGAGCTTACCGTGTCGAAAATTGCCGAAAGAGCCGACTCGGACGAGAGCGAAGCCATCAGGAAACTGCAAGAGGAGCTTACCCCGCTCCTTGAGCAACACTCCGCGGTAAATAAAGAAAACAGGTCGCTCATCAAAGCTCATGTCGAATACTCGCAGACAATGCTGGAGCTTTTGGTCGGCGTTGACGATCCGCTAAATAATATGTACGGTGGAGACGGAAGGTCAACCCCGGACAAAAAGAGGACGACGGGACTTTACGACGGACACGCATAGACAAAATTATATCAAATTGACCGATAGCGGCTGCGCGATTCAAACGCATCCGCTATTTTACTGTGTAAAGTATTGCTCCTCACCGGGTCGCAAAAATAAAAAAACTGTCATTTTGCCGAAGCTGAATAGGCTAAAGTATTTGCTAAAAAATGCGAAAATATATATACAAGGATAGTAAATACCAGCAGGACGGATTCTGTGATGCACGGCACAGCCGGGCATGGAGCGAACAATGAGAGGCACATTTTTTGGTCTTGAGATCGGCAGAACAGGTTTATCAACCGCTCAATTCGGACTCGACGTCACATCACACAACATAGCGAATGTTGACACCGCCGGATATACCCGGCAGCGTATAGTTTCCACGGCATACGACCCGTTTGCGACTATCGGCAAGTTTGCGCCCGTTTCACAGGCGCTTGTCGGCGGAGGCGTGCGGGTTCAAATACTCGATCAAATACGCTCGGCATATCTCGACAGGCGTTTTCGGTCGGAATCAACCGTACATTCATATTGGGAAACCAGAACACAGAGCTTGTCATACATAGAATCATTTTTTGACAATGTAAATGAGAAAACAAGCATCAATTATAGCATGGCGGAGTTTTTCAAAGCCATGACGATAGTTGCGACAGACCCTGTTTCGGGCGCTCCCCGTACTCTCATGCAGACTGCGGCAATGGACCTTGTGCAGCAGCTCAACATGATTTACGACGGGCTTATTGATTTGCAAAGATCGGAAAACAGGGCTGTTCAGACAAAAACAGAAGATGTAAACAGGATAGCCAAAGAAATAGCGGAGCTAAACAAATCAATATATAGCTTTGAAATTACCGGCATGATCGCAAATGACCTGAGAGACAAACGGAATTTATTGGTTGATCAGCTGTCGGAATACGTTGACATTGAATATATGGAATACCCCGACATCTGGGGTCATGACATGTTCAAACTCACGGTGGCAGGCGTAGCCCTTGTTGATCACGACAGAACCGCCGAGCTTCGCACGAGACCCGTTGATAATCCGCTGGAGGGAGAAGAACAAATTTTTGAGGTTTACTGGCATGAAGTCATTGACGGCTCTGCCAATGCCGGATTGGAAATAGATTGGACAAAAATCTCGGGCGGACAGATAAAAGCGCATATGCAGGTGCGCGACGGAACCGGTCTTGCCGCCGGAGGAAGCTCGCTTTCATCTGACAGCAGGCTTCGGGGTATTCCCTATTATATCGAGATGGTAAACAACCTTGCGCGAGCCCTTGTTGATGAGGTAAATAAGGTGCACCGCGAGGGATGGTCGGATAATCCGCTCGGTTCGCAAACGGGGATAAACTTCTTTTATGAGGACAACGAATGGGTCACATGGACAGGCCCGGGCGGAGAAGAGCTGCAGTGGGACGAAGCTCTGGAAGTTTGGACGTGGACAGACGGCGTTGACACATACACCGTGAGCCGCGATCCGGTGACGGGTGAATATACGGCGACCGGAGCGGATATTGCGGACTTTACGCGCGCGCTTGATATTGCGCAAGTAACCGCAAGGAACATACGCCTCAGCGATGAGATTGTTGATAATGCTTTTAACATTGCGGCATCTTCCACTCAAATAAGCAGAGCCGGAACGGGAGAGCCGGAAGAAGCGCAGCGCGGCAATAATGTGAATATGAATGAGCTGTACAAGCTGTTTAGCCGCTCGGATATTTTCATTGATGTGGGCGGTGTGCGCTATGACATTGGCAGCTTTGACGATTACGGAACGGTCATAAGGTTTGACTTGGGCAACACGCTTCATACGGCAAAGCAATCAATGGAAACAAGCAGGATATTAAAACTTGCCGCCGAAAATCAAAGAACGGCAATTGCCGGAGTCTCGCTCGATGAAGAAATGGTAGGTTTGGTGAAATATCAACATGCGTATAATGGCGCGGCGCGTGTGATAACAGCAATGGACGATGCGCTCGACAGGCTGATAAACGGCACGGGACGCGTAGGATTATAAGGGACTGGGAAGTAAAATCGCGGCATGGCACAGAGCCGTAAAGGAATATAAAGGAGTAAGGATTATGGTTACAAGAGTTACAAATTCAATGCTTAGCAGGACATTGCTCAGCAATCTCAGTATGAACTTGTACAATATGGACAAACTGCAAAATCAAATGGCGACGGGCAGAAAATACGCGCACATCAGCGACGACCCATCCGCTTTGATATACGGGCAGGCGGCGCGCAACAAGCTGGCGCGTCTCGGACACTACCAACAGACCGTTGAAACGGCGCAAAGCTGGCTGACTCAAGCCGAAGCCGGAATAATGGAACTGCAAAAAATGGTCGGCAATGTATATGAAGAGCTTATCAGCGCGGGAGGCCCTAAAACCGACGATGACAAGAAAAATGTCGCAATGCTCGTAAGTCAGCTTCGCGATCACTATGTAGATACCTTAAACGCGTCATACGGCGACAGGTTTGTATTCGCGGGATACAACACGCCCGGAGATTATACGCAAGGCCAAGCTCCGACCATCAAACCGTTTACCTTTGACACGGACGGCAATCTTTTGTTTAACGGTTTTAATATATCGCAGTTTGATAAAATGCCGGCAACATTTTTGCTTCGCACAGAAGGCCCGGAAGCAGACTGGGAAGCCGATATACTTGCCATGCTGGATGAAGACGGAAATCAGTTATACCCGGGCGGTCTGGCGGAGGTTTATTCGACCTACAATATTACGAATGGGACGGATGATATCCTCATGTTTCACCAACTTATGAACGATGTGATCCATTTTGACGTCGGGCCGGGCATATCCATGCCGGTCACTATGAATGGTATGGATATAGTATTCTTTACGGCGCAGGACGAAAACGGAAATCCGATCATGCGTAATATGTTTGGACTGATGAACGAGGTATACGACTCGATCAACGGCACGGATGTAGACGATCCAAAGAGCGCGGACGAGCTGACAAAGCTGATAAAGCTCCTGCAAGACGGGCAAAACCATTTGCTCGTAAAAACCGCTGAAATCGGCGGCAGGCAAAGGCGGCTTGAACTTCTTGAAGCCAGATATGAGCAGGATAGTTTAAACTATGAATCTATGCGCTCGGACGCCGAAGATGCGGATATGGCGGACGTTATAATACATTTAAAGATGGCGGAGACGGTATATCAGGCGGCGTTATCGGCGGGAGCGCGAATTATTCAACCGTCGCTTATGGATTTTTTACGATAATAATAGACATATCAAAAAATATGTGGTACAATATGGTCGTAAAGATATGCTATCCCGAAAACCGGGTATAGGTTAACGGCCAAGGATAAAGGATTATCAAAGGCAGGTGTTTAAAATGGCAATCCAAAGACTAAACATCGATCAGCAATTTGCGGAAATAGGAGTAAGGACAACTCCCGCAAAGCTCAACATCAAAATGCCGCGCGGGCAGCTGACGATAAAAACCGAAGCTCCGCAAATGAAAATCGAAAGAAAAGCCGCTTCGTTCAAGATCAACAGGCAAAAGCAAAACAATGAGTCAGGGCTTAAAGGTCCGCTCGAGCTTGCAAAAACATTTAGAAACAAAGGCAGGCAGAAAGCCCTTCAAGGCGTGGGGCAAAACAAAGACGACGGCAACTTCCTTGCCAACACCGCGATCAAGGGTGACAAAATACCGAAACTTGCGGCAGGCAAGGCAAAGGCAAGGCTCGGCCCCAGAGAGTTCAACATCGGGCTTATGCCGCAGTCATCCCCCGAAATCCAATGGGACAAGGGCTATATGCGTATTAACTGGTCAAAGCACAGCGTTGTTATAGACTACAGCGGCGAGTATATGCCCGATTTGACCGTAGACCCAAAGTATTCGGTAGAGGTATTTCTCCGCACAGAGCCGTATTTTAGAGTTATGGTTGAAGAAGCCGTCGAATCTACCGGAAAATACGTTGACTCCGCGATATAGCAAGCCTCATAAGTCAAAAACGACAGACTCCGGCGGCGGAGCGATCCATACAGAAAACAAAAGAGGAGAGAATATATGCAGATCGATACCCTGCGCTTCGGGATGGTCGAAATTGATGACAACAAACTCATTGATTTTGGCGACGGCATCCCGGGTCTTGAGCAATATCGCGCCTATGCGTTGCTCCAATTTGAAGAAAGCTATCCCTTGGTTTGGCTTCAATCAACCGAAGATACCGGAATATGCCTCCCGGTGCTCGACACATTTGCGGTCTTGCCGAATTATGTATTTGATTTGGAAGACGCGGATGTGAAATCACTCGGCATCAAAAACCCAGATGAGCTGCACGTAGTCAGCGTAGTTGTCATACCGGAAGACATAAAGGGTATGACGGTCAACCTTGCCGCCCCGATAGTAATAAATACAAAAACGGGGAAAGCAAAGCAAATAGTGCTTACGGGCACTGACTATAACGTCAGAGCTCCCGTATTCCAAGAAATATGCAACGCTGTTGCCGGCAGCGAGGCTCACGGGGAGGAGGGTGGCATCGATGCTGGTTCTGTCTAGAAAAGTCAACGAGACTATTGTCATTGGCGACAATGTGCGGGTCACACTGCTCGGCATTGACGGCGACAAAATAAAGCTCGGAGTTGATGCTCCCCGAGATGTAAAGGTTTTTCGCGAAGAGCTTCTCGAAGCCACGAAGAGCACAAACGTCCAGGCGCTGGGCGCGCCAATCGTCTCTTTCGATTTATCAAAACTTGGTAAAGCGGCGGAGGGCGCAAAGAGCGTCGCAAAACCCGAGGATAAAAAATAGCGATTTCTTAAAATTGTATTCAATATGGTAACAAAAAACACGCATAAGCAGACGGTGATTACCGCTCATGCGTGTTTTTTGTATTGAAAAGCTGTCGGAGACAACGAATTGCGCCGTGTTTTGCTCGTCACCGTCAATTGCGTTTCGTTATCTCCATGCTGTTTTGAACGCCGCAATTTGTCAAGGATTTTTTGATTTGCCGCGTGAGAGAGTGTCAAACAATATCTTGTCATTTGACAAGATAAATGATACAATAACCTCAACTTCAAATGGAACAGGAGTTTTTCAATGCATGAAAACAATCGACTTGAATTTAAGAGAGAGCTGAATGACCGACTAGAGCGAGCTGTTGTGTCATTTTTAAATTATCCAGGCGGCGGGGAGATTTTGATAGGCATTGACGACAGCGGTAGTGCTATTGGTATTTTAGAAATGGACGCGACACAGCTAAAAATCACTAACCGTATCCGAAATAATTTGCGACCACAGACGCTCGGATTATATGACATTGTCCAAGATGTAGTCGATGGAAAAGACATTATCCGTGTCATAGTGTCGTGTGGGCAACAACGCCCATACTATATCCGAAAACACGGAATGACAGAGCAGGGCTGTTTTATCCGAGTTGGTAATTCTTCACAACCTATGAGCGAACAGATGATAGAAGAACTTATATCCAAACGTCAACAAATAACTCTACAATCCATGATTTCCCCGCGCCAAAATCTTACTTTCAAACAGTTGTGTATTTATTACGAAGAAAAGAAACGTGAACCGACTGAACAATTTATCGAAAGCCTTGACTTGAGACAAAGTAGCGGCGAATATAATTATGCCGCATATCTATTTGCAGACGAAAATGGTGCATCAATAAAGATCGCGGCGTATGCCGGAACGGATAAGGTTGACTTGCTCGAAACGCGAGAATATGGGAATCGCTGTTTGATTACTGCGACACAGAGAATACTTGACCGTATAGACTCAGAAAATCGCACATTCGCAAAGATAACATCAAAAAATCGTCTTGAAAAAGAACGGGTAAACTCTATCGCTCTGCGTGAAGCTGTAATAAATGCGATTGTACACAACGATTATACAAAAGGGTTTCCGCTCGTGGAAATCTTTACAGATAGGATTGTCGTAACTTCATGCGGCGGTTTAGTCGAGGGGTTGACGGAAACCGACTTTTTCAAATGTCGTTCTATGCCGCGCAATCGTGAGTTAATGCGCGTGTTCCGTGATATGGAACTTGTCGAACAAATTGGGTCGGGCATGAGTCGAATTCTAAAAGTTTATGACCGTTCAATTTTTGAAGTTACACCGAGTTTTACCGTTGTTACCTTTCCTTTTGAAAAAGCGTTTATCATGTTAAATGAAAAAATAATTGGCAAGATAAACGACAAGATAAAAACGACACTTGACGTTATCAGGGACAATCCAACAGCAACGATTGTTAAGCTATCTGAATTGACGGGTAAATCGCAAAGCACGATTTCGAGAGAATTAAAAGAGTATCAAGTTGCTGGATTTATTCGCCGTGAGGGTGCAAGAAAAAATGGCAGATGGGTGGTTGAGTAATGCTTTCTGTAGATGTCTTAATTATTGGTGTGTACTGCCTTGTTTTGTAGGCATACTAATATGCCACTTACAGCTTATCTCCCCGGAAGCTAAATGAGAAATTCCATTATGACACATCACAAAACCAAGATTTTTATAGACAGGCAGACAGATTGATTAGTCCTTAAAGAGACTATTCATCATAACGTCAATACCTTTTTTCCGAGATAAGGTATCGTCTGCGCGAATAACCAATTGCAATGAATCGCCTTCCTTAGCACCGGAGGGTAGTTCAGAACGCGGTATGTCAATCATGCGTCCGCTGACCTCGACAACAGCATATTCCCCCTCAAATCTATCTATGATCAGCATTATCCATACCTCCTAAGTTGGCGGGTTACAGTTGCCGCAAGGATCATAGTTTACTCTTGCGCTTTCAAGTGTAACCTGCCGTGCAGTATTAGGATTCATGCGGCCGCAGTTATTTATCCTATGGTATTTTTCACCTGTAGCGGAAAGCCAAACCATTATTGCGTCGGGGGTGGGCGTAGGTGTGGGTCGTGGTGTAGATGTAGGTGTAGGCTGCGGTGTAGGTCGTGGTGTAGCAGGTGCGGGCGTAGGCGTGGGTCGCGGTGTAGGGGTAGGCGTAGGTCGCGGTGTGGGCGTAGGTGTAGGTCGCGGGGTAGGTGTAGGCTGTGGTGAATGAATATGTTCTTCGAGATAATACTCTACAGGGTTTGCATTGACGGTTATCACAGTTCCGTCGGAGGTGAATACGAGAGTTCCTTGCAAATCTGTCCTAAAAACATTGACCCCTGCGTCATTCAAACGGGATAATGTCGTATCTGCAGGATGCCCGTATGAGTTATTGCCAACACTTATAACAGCGTAAGCCGGTGCAACTTTGCGAAGAAAATCTTCACAGGTTGACGTGTCGCTGCCGTGATGACCTACCTTTAGAATATCAGACGAAACATCGGCAGTTATGTGGCCTTCGGAAAGTTCTTCTGCATCACCGGCAAACAAGAATGAAACATTGCAAAATGTAACCTTAATGATAGCGCTATGATCGTTTAAATCCCTATAATCATCACGTACAGGCGCAATGACATCTATTTGCAAATCAGGAATTGAAAGAATGGATACGCCGGCTCTCGCGGAATCTATTTGCAATCCTTTGCTTTGAATTGAGGTTAAAAGTCTTTCAAATGTTTGTGTGTTGTGGCTAACACGAGGCATATAAACTTGACCAATGTCAAAAGTTTCAATTATCTTGGGTAGACCTCCAATGTGATCGGCGTGAGGGTGTGTCGCAATGAGATAATCAATAAGTTTTATGTCATGCAAATGCAAATAATTGATTATGCTGTCGGCGTCGCTTGTGTTGCCGCCATCTATGAGCATAACCTGTCCGTTAGGTAGTTGAACTAATATTGAATCAGCTTGCCCAACATCGAGAAAATGTACAACCAAATCTGTGAAAATTAAGGACAAATCACTAAAACCACCGTCATCCGGTGGTGTGGGCGAGATGGGAGTGGGCGTAATATTTGCAATTTGAGACGGAGTTTGTGTATCGTCATTGCGGGTGATTCTATTGGGATTTAATAAGTTTTCTGAGTTGGTTGTAAGGTCGGGGAGTTCTTCGGAGCTATTTGAGATGAGTACGTCAGGAGTATTTGCTAAGGGTTGCTCTGTTGGAGTTGCGGAACACGCGCTTAGTGTAAAAAGGATAGTTAAAAATAAGGCTGTGTACAACAAATGGAAAAATAGATTCTTTATTACTTTCATACTTATACAACCCATTTCAATAAAGTTCCCGATTAGGAAGTATAGCATGAAAAGTAGAAAAGTCAACCAATTTTACACATTATCATCATTTAAATTCAGTAAATTCAACTTGCCGTTTGCCGTTTGTTTTTCTCGTCACTTGTGCATAATTTCAAGAAACGCGCCGACGACCTCATCTTTGAAGCTCATCATATCTGCTTCATCTACGTCAATTGCGCGAGCCATCGCCTCTGAAACCGGAGGTATATTGTATTCGCCCGACGCGGCTATGCCGCCAAGCACCGGGAGAGTGCCGCTGTTTTTAATAAGCTGCTGAGCGTCGGCCCCGATGAGATAATCCGCAAACTTCTTTGCGGCGGCTGTGTTTGCGCAATCTTTAAAGATCGCGACGGGGCTGGGGATTACAAGCATTTCCTGCGGGTAGGACATAGCGATTGGCGCGCCGGACTTGGCTTTGTCAAACGTGATGTAATCCACGGCCAAGCCCGCGGCAATCTCACCGCTTGCCACAGAATCCACAACCCATGTAGAACCTTGCCCGATAAATGCGCCGTTTGAGCGCAGCTCGCTAAAAAACTCTTTGCCAAACGCTTCGTCAAGCAGCATTACCGCCATCAGAGCCGTCCCCGATGTCTCGGGATTGGCAAAAACGAAGCCGTCTTTGTAGTCCTCTCCCAAAAGGTCACGCCACGACGAGGGCGGCGTTTTTATGATGTCGGTGTTATAAGCGATGCCCATAGTGCCGAGTCTTGCGGGGATAAAGTAACCGTCAGCGCCGTCTATCGGATTGAAAGCATCGTCCGCGCCTTGCGGCGTATATTGCAGCAGCAAACCCTCGTTTTTCATATAGTAGAAATCCGGGATTTCACTCGTCCAGATAAGGTCGGCAAGGATTTGCCCCGCGCTGCGTTCGGATTCGATTTGCGCCATAAGGCTTCCCGCGCCGTCTATACGGACCTCAACCGTTATATTCGGGTTTTTGTCCTCAAAATCATCAACCAAAGCCATGATTAAAGAATCTTTCATAGATGTATAGATGATAAGGGTTTCGGGCTGTTTTCCTTGATCGGCGCAGGCCGCAAGGCCGAGCGTAAGCGTGAGAGCAAGCATAAACGCCGGTAAGATTTTTCGCATGGTAATATCCTCCTGATTCTTCTTTTACGGAAACACACGGACAGAAATATATCATATGCTCACAGATTTTTCAACTTTTCCTGTAATTTCCCGTGTGGCGGCTTGACAAGTCAGATTATATTGGATAAAATAAATGTATCAAAATTTGGGAGGGATTTTAGTGAATTTCAACATCAAACGCATTGTCGCTACAGCCATTGGCGCCGCTGTATTCTTCCTTCTTGCGCGTTTCGTATCAATTCCTATTTTCGCAAATACGAACCTGACGCTCCAATATGCCGTGCTTGGGTTTTTCGCGGCGGTATTCGGCCCGATAGTCGGCCTGCTTATCGGCTTGATTGGCCATGCGCTGACTGACTTGGCTTTCGGTTGGGGTATCTGGTGGAGCTGGGTCATCGCCAGTGCGGTAGTCGGTTTGCTCGCCGGATTTATCATGAAAGCAGGAAAGGTCGAGGACGGTATTTTTGGAAAAATAGACGCGGTACGATTCGTCATCGGAAGTCTCATCGTCCACGCCGTTTCTTGGGGTGTGGTCGCGCCGTGCCTTGACATCCTCATCTATGCGGAACCTGCCGACAAAGTCTTTGTGCAGGGCTTGATTGCGGGCGCGGGCAACTTCGTATTTACGGCCATCGTAGGAACTTTGCTGCTGCTCGGCTACTCCAAGACGCGAGTTAAACCCGAAAGCCTTGAATGAACGAGCCGCTTATCGAGTTTAGCAACTTCACGTTCAAGTATCGGGCGCAGAAGAAACCGACGCTGACAGACATCAGTCTGCGGATATTCAAAGGCGAAAAAATTCTTATTGCGGGACCGTCAGGCAGCGGCAAGAGTACGCTCGGCAGTTGCCTGAACGGTCTTATCCCGTTCAATAACCCCGGCACTATCACGGGAGAGCTGCTTATAGGCGGCAAAAAGCCGGAAAGCGTATTTAGCTTGGGAGTGTCGGTCGGTACGGTGCTTCAAGATACGGACGCCCAATTTGTCGGCTTGTCGAGCGGTGAGGATATTGCCTTTTCGCTCGAAAACCTTGCCGTTACGCAAAACGAAATGAAAAAGCGCGTCCAAAAAGCCGCAAAGCTCGTCGAAGCCTCCGGATATTTAACACATTCTCCGCAGCGGCTTTCCGGCGGACAGAAGCAACGGGTGAGCATGGCAGGAGTACTGATAGACAATGCCCCAATATTGCTCTTTGATGAGCCTCTGGCCGCACTCGATCCGCTGACGGGAAAATATGCGACGGCGCTGATAGACGAAATCGCGAGAGATACGGGCTGCACAATAATCATCATCGAACATCGGCTTGAGGATGTGCTGTGGAAGCACATTGACAGGGTAATCGTTCTTGATAACGGCCGTATTATTGCCGATGCTCCGCCGGATGAGATCGTTGTGTCTGAAAAACTTGATAAAATCGGTCTTCGCAGGCCGCTGTACGTGACGGCGCTTGAACGCGCCGGAGTGAGCGTAATGCCCGGCAGTAACCCCGGGCGGATAGAAACCTTGCGCCTTAGCAATGGCGACAAGGAAAAGCTGCGCTTATGGGCCAAGGCCGTTACCCAGCCTCCCTTTGAAAATGCGTCTAAATCGGAAACATCTAAAAATAAAGAAGAGCCACCCGAAAAGGAGGCGCAAGAAAATACGCCCCTGCTCGACATAAAAAATGTCGGCTTTACATATGATGAAACCGGAACGGCAGCTCTTAGAGATGTCAGCTTTAAATTATATCCCGGTGAAATGACCGCAATCGTCGGCGCGAACGGCGCCGGGAAAAGTACGCTCGCAAAGCTCATCGTCGGGTTTGAAACCGAAAGTGCGGGCACTATATGCTATAACGGCGAAGATATGTCAGATTTTACGATACCGGAACGCGCCGAACGCATAGGATATGTCATGCAAAACCCAAATCAGATGATCTGCAAGCCAATGATCTTTGACGAGGTGGCTCTCGGATTGAGGGTGCGGGGATTTCCCGAGTCAGAGGTAGCGGAACGCGTAGAAAGAGTGCTTGACGTGTGCGGATTGTCGCGGTTTGTCAAATGGCCCATATCCGCTCTCAGCTACGGGCAAAAAAAGCGCGTCACAATAGCCGACGCGCTTGTGCTAAATCCGCAGATAATCATTCTCGACGAACCAACCGCAGGGCAGGACTACAAGCATTATACGGACATCATGGAATTTCTTGCACAGCTAAACTGCCGGGGCGTCACGGTGCTCTTGATAACGCATGATATGCACCTTTGCCTTGAATATGCCAAACGCGCAATCGTATTCAGCGACGGGCGTCTTGTCGCCGACAGGCAGACATATGAACTGCTCTCAGACCCCGCGCTGGCAAAAAAAGCGAGCTTGCGGGAGACGAGCCTTTATGAGCTTGCGCGGCTGTGCGGCATAGACGATGCAAAAGTGTTGATAAAAGCGTATTTGAGCGGCTTTGGCGCGGATAATACGGCGGGCAGGGGGATTTGATATGGCATTATTTGGATATATTCCCCGCAATTCTCAGGTACACCGCTTGACGGGCGCGACAAAGCTGATATTTACGCTCGCGCTCAGTATCGCCGCAATGATCACATTTGACACCCGCTTTATAGCCTTCGTCATAGCGCTGTCTATTATTTTGTTTGCAATATCCAAGGTTCGGCTGTCTGAACTGAAAGCCGTGCTTGTATTCATTACGATATTCCTTGTTATCAATAATGTTGCGATTTTTTTGTTTGCGCCGGAGCATGGCGTAATGATTTACGGTACAAGGCATGAGCTGCTGCGTATATCAGGACGCTACGCGCTCACCTATGAGCAATTATTCTATCAGCTCAATGTGACATTGAAATACTTCGCCATAGTTCCCGTTGCTCTCATATTCTTCTTAACTACCGAGCCGGGCGAATTTGCTTCATCGCTAAACACAATAAAGGTACACTATAAAATCGCGTTTGCCGTATCTCTGGCGATGCGATACATACCGGATGTCCAGCGGTCATTTCGCGAAATAAGTCAAGCGCAGCAGGCCCGCGGCGTGGATATATCAAAAAAGGCATCACTAAAAGCGCGTGTTGGAGGTATACTGACGATACTGTTCCCGCTCGTTTTTTCCAGCCTCGACAAAATAGAAATGATAAGTAATGCAATGGAATTGCGCGGATTTGGGCGTCTGAAACGGCGGACATGGTACTCGGCCCGCGCTTTTTCAAAATGGGATTTTGCTGTTATCACCGTGAGCTTGCTGTGCGTTGGATTATCCGTACTGACACTCATTGTCAACGGCGGACGTTTCTATAATCCATTTACAAATCCATTTTAAATTATTAAAAAAATGTTAACTACTTGACATACTATTGTAACACATGATATACTGTGCGGGACTTGAGTGGCAGTAAAGGATTTACTCAAACCAAAACCAAACTTGCACAAATCAAAATCAGTTTTGGATGAGGCGCCCTTATACCTAAGCTCATTAAACAAAAAAATAAATTGGAGGAAAAAAATGAAGAAAACCATTATATCCCTGCTTACGGTCGTAGCCCTCGTTGCGGGCTTTTCGATCATGGCGCTGGCAGAGTTTGATTTGCCTGCGGACGGGCATACCGACTTGCAACAAAACGGTTACTTTGCGCAATGGATAACAGACGGAACAGACGACCTTGAAGTAGACCTGACATGGGAGGAACTTGGCAACTCTATCGGTATCGTGCTGGAAATGGACAGCAATCCCGGTTTCCTGAGCTTGGTTGCGTTTGGCGCATACAATGGCTGGAGTTGGGGCGAAGGCCAACGTGACACGCTCAGCTATGCTTTTGAAGACGGTCTCGTGTACATTCTCTGGGGCTGGAACAACTTTGATCTCTATGGTGTGACGGAAGAAGAAGCCACAGCAAAAATCCTTATCGGACAGTTTGACTGGATAGACGGCGCCGTGGCGTGGGATGATCTTGGTGTTACCGGAGCTTTCCTAATCAGCGAAGACGATTATTATCCCGAAGTGCCGACCAATTTCACCGACGGTGTAGTAAACCTCGGCGACTTCACATGGGATAATCTCGGAAATCCCGACTTCCAAAAAGGCTGGCTCACTATTGAAATGAAAGAGGGCGACACAGACCTCCAATGGGGCGCGCTCAGGACAGCTATGGGTCTTACGCTTGAAATCGGCGTGGACGGTTCAGACATAGCCGAGATGGGAATAGTATTCCAAGGCGACGCGACAAACTGGGGCTGGGATAAATCCGAGCTCTACCCGATTTACACTCCGTTTGGCGATGACAGAGAGGGCGGATATCTTGATTTCTTCTTCTCCGGTCACTCCACATGGGACACCCTCAAAACGGGAACCCGCGGCAAAATAGCCCTTGATTTCGACGGCTCTATTGATGTACCGCTTTTAGAACTCATTACGGATGCGTACCTCTTCTATAAGGCACCCGTAAGAGAAGCGCCGCCTCCTCCTCCGGCGGACGACCCGACACCTCCTCCGGCGGACGTTGATCCTCTGCCTCCGGTAGACGTTGAAACGCCTCCTCCGGCAGACGTTGAGACTCCTCCTCCGGCGAGCGGTGGCGATAGCGACAGCAGCGGCGGACTTGACTGGTGGATGTGGTTAATCTTCGCTGCGGGAGCAGTCGTTATAATCGTTGTTATTATCATCATAGCAAAGAAAAAGAAGTAAAAAAGCATGACTAAATAAAACCGCGCCGCCTCCCAACATGGGGCAGCGCGGTTTTAATATGGTGAAAATAGTTACTGTACAGACCCTTGTTCTCCTTACTATCCGGGTCGCTAACACAATCAATACATAAAATAATTATGAGAAGCAAAAAAAATATTTGACAAATACTTGGTTTTTTTTGTATAATCTTAACAAAATCAGCGGTTTGCCTTATTTTGCCTGTATGTTTTCACCAAAACAGGCGAGGCAGCCCAAAAACAACACAAAACTAAAGGAGAGCAAAAATGAAGAAATTACTGGCAATCGTACTCGTAGCAGTCCTCGCGCTCGCGCTTTCGGCGTTTGCGTTCGCAGCCGACCCCATCAGAGTCTCAGGCGACATTGGTGTCAACGGACACACCAGAGTAAGTTTTAAAGACGCCGCCCCCGATGACTTTGACTGGTCGAAAATCGTAAGAGTCAACATAAGAGTCACCATCAACAACTGGGATGACGTAGAAAACGATGACATTCAGCTCGTGCTCAACTCAGCCACACACGACTGGGGCAATATCGGCCCGGACCTCAACCAATGGGGCAATGTTACGCTCGACGGCCCGAACTACAACCTATGGTGGGATTATACCGGACTTGCGGCAGATGAAGAATATTTCGAAATCGCCGTAGGCTGCTGGAATCCTCTGGTCGGATCATTTGTAGCAACGGCATACACGCAAGAAATGCTTGACTCGGTCGAGACAGGCGCGGTCACATTCGTCGGCATCGCGGTTGCGGCTCTCGCAGTCTCCGGCACGGGCGCGGTCGTCATAGGACGCAAGATCAAGAAATAGTAATTGCCATTACTCTTAGGCGCGCTCGCGTGCCGCAAAATTTGTTAGTTTAGCAAAAGGGGCTTCATACGAAGCCCCTTTTGGCAGTGTCATTTTTTTTGAGTTTCCCCGAAATGCCGGGAGAAAAGCATTTATCACCCGGCAAACCACCCGGAAAGAATAAAAAACGCTTGACAAACACTTGCTGTGCCTATTACAATAAGAGAGTGTGAAACGAAACGCAATTTTTGTGTCTCCGCTGTTGTTTAATGACACGCAAAAAACCCTCGCGAAAACACAAAAACACACAAAAAAATTGCGGAAAATTCATATGCGGCTTCGCACTCGGCATGACAACAAAAAACTCAAAAAACAAAACAAACTAAAGGAGAGCAAAAATGAAGAAATTACTGGCAATCGTACTCGTAGTAGTCCTCGCGCTCGCGCTTTCAGCTTCCGCATTTGCATCAACAACAAGCGTTCCGCTGGGCAGACCCTATGTCAATGACGATGCTTCGCAGGCCATTTGGTCAAACCCGGAGCAAAACGCAGAAGGCAATGACGGCTACCAAACTGACATCCCGTGGGCACTCTTCAAAGCGGCAACAAGCATTGTTATTACATTTGACGGCGCAAAATTCATTAGTTTAGCAAAGGGGCTTCACGCGAGGCTCCTTTTGCGCGGCGCAAAATTCATTAGTTTGCAAAGGGGCTTCACACGAAGCCCCTTTTGCGCTATAATTATAAGCGAAAGAAGATTAAGGGGAGGTTTGGTATAAGCATGAAAAAGCCTGTTTTTCAAGATGATACAGATAATCTTAAAGATATAAAAACAAGCTCGTCGGAAGAAATCTCCGATGCCCCCGATGCCGCCGCCGATGCTGACGCCGCCCCAAACTCCAACGCCGCCGCAAAAACCGCCGCCACTCCAAATAGCTTCATAACCGCCGCTTCAAAGCGGCGCATACCAAAATATTCAAAAAAAACCAGACTGATACTAAAAATTGCTCTGGCGTTATTTGTCTGCATTTTTGCGCTATCACTTGCGTACATTATCTACACACTATATGAAGAGTCAAAGCAAGATCAAATAATACGCGAAGAAATGCCAAAGATAAGTGAGATCATTGACAACCGCACGCCCGCGCCGACGCCCACCCCGACTCCGGAAAACAGCCCGGACGACGACCCGGGAGATACAAAACCCACAGAGAGTCAGTGGGCAAGAGAGCTTCGCTTGCTGCTCGAAGCCGAGGCGGAGGGCAGGATATTGTTTGCCGAGACGCTCGAGATAAACCCGGATTTTTTGGGAGTGATTGAAATACCGGGAGTTATCGAACGCCAGCCGTATGTTATGTCGCGAAACAACAACGACTACCTCTATACGGACTTTTACGGCAACTATAACCGTCAGGGAACACTATTTCTCAACGCGCTCAACGACCATCTCTTAATTGACTACAACAGCGTGATTTTCGGGCATTACACGAGCACGGGCAATATGTTCACAAAACTGATGGAATACAAAAAGGCCGCGACATATAAGACATCGCCGATTATAGTGCTCGATGGCCTTATCGGAGAAAGCGTTTGGATCATATTTGCATCCCACGTTGTTGAGCCGGAAACATGGTTTATGATGCCCGCGTCCAATGAAGCGGAATTTGCCGGGCTTATCGAAGAAATCAGGGCACGGAGCTTATTTGACACCGATGTAGAGGTAACGGCAAAAGATAAAATCATCACTCTTAGCACATGCGACTATACATATGATGATATGCGCTTTGTCGTACACGCGCGAAAACTCAGAGAGGGTGAAGAAATACCCGAAGAGGTGATTGCGCAAACAAATACCGACCGCAAAAACTATTCGATACCGTATATGCAGCAGCTTGGCAGCGTAAATATGAACGGAGCCGCTTTTGCGATAGACCCGTTTTACAGCAGATTGGTTTTTTTCAATCCGGTGAGCGGAGCTTTTGACCGATATATAGGTGATCGAAGCAATGTGCAAGGACCGTTTAAGGCGCTGTCACATTCGGGCATTTCGGCGGGCATGTATACTGCGGCGGCACTTATAGACGCGCGCGCCGACGCTGCGGAAGGGGCGCAGGGGGCATTTATAACCGTTTCCGGTCTCGGCGGCGCAAAGGGCATATCCCTCTTTACCGCGCCAAATGCAAGAGCCACATACACATATCGTGGAACAGTCACGCCCGAGGGCGTTGACGCAAAATTTCCCGCCCTCCAAATCGTCGGAGATAAGGTATGGCTATATTACAGCGTATCTGACGGCGGAGATACGCTTCTGTACAGGCAAAATACGAACGGCGAAAACAGAGAGCTTGTGCATACGGCACGCACGGCAGGCAATGTCCGGGTGCTCGGAATGTATACGGTACATAATCAGCCGATTATTGTGTGGCATGAACCCGATTCCGGGGAGATAAACGGGGCGCGTATCGGAGCCGAAGAATCGTTTAATCTTGCGAGCGCGGACGGCGAAACGAAAATTACGCTCTATGGAAACATCTCGGGCAGTGCCGTAAACGCCGTATATGAGAAAGGCGGAAGAATTACCTTTGGCACTGTTGACCTTGACCGGACTCCGACAACGCCCATAGAGACACCCGAACCTTCAAGCACACCTGATGATCCGGGCGAAACGCACAGTCCCGGCGACCCGGACGGCACAACCGATCCGGGCGGCGAATAATCAAACATATTTTTCATTGACATTACAGTATGAAAATATGTATAATTCAACTATGAGAAAAATGCCTCAAACAAAACGGAAAAACGAAAAGACCTACAGAAAAATGTGCCGTTTTCTGGCGTTTGCTGTTTTCTTTCAAATGCTTTTTCCGCTCTCGGACGCGGGCAGCGCCGCCGCGGGTTGGGGCATCGAGGCGCAAACAGACCTTGCGTGGGAGGACTTTGGGGATATTATCGGAACACACTCGGTAAACCCGGACATACCCACATATCGCAGCTACAAAGAAAACAGCCCGGCGGACATATCCACAGACAAAATTATAATAGAAGCCGACAACTGGGCGCGATACGAAGAAAGCGGCATAGCGAAAACACCGCAGGTATATACCGATTTTGAAGGTATGCCCGGTGTTTCGTTGCTTACGGAGGAAACCGCGCTCGTTGAATATAATATTGAAGTCGCGCAGTCTGGGCTTTACGAAATACTCATAGACTACTATCCGATAGAAGGCAAAAGCTCGGCAATACAGCGGAGCATATTCATTGACGGCAAGCTGCCGTATAGGGAGCTGTCGCTTATAGAACTGCCGCGTATTTGGCAAAACAAAGAAGCAATGGCAAAAAGCGAAGCCTTAGGCGCAGACGGGGTCGCAGCATTGGCCGCCGCTCCGGGTCAAACAACCTCAGCCATCGTTTGGGAAAAAGATAATCGGGGAAATGACCTCAAACCCACCATGCTTGAAGCGCCCGAGTGGGTTTGCGCCTTTGTGCATGACTCCGGCGGATATATCACATCACCGCTCTTAGTATATCTCACAGCGGGAGAGCATACCATATCGTTATACTCGCTGCGCGAACCGATGCTCCTGCGCCGTGTGACATTGCAAGGCAGCGAGGACACGCCAAAATACGCCCAGACGCTTGCGGCATGGGAAAATGCGGGAGCTGCGGACACAGCGGGCAAAAAAGTCACGATCGAAGCGGAGGACGCGGTGCGCACCTCTTCGCAAATGCTATATCCCATACAAGACCAATCATCACCGGCGATAACTCCGGCAAGCTCGAAATACCTCATAAACAACACCATTGGCGGAAACTCGTGGCGCATGGCAGGGCAATGGATGGAATGGGATTTCACAGTGCCCGAAACGGGTTATTACGAGCTTACTTTACACGTAAAACAAAACGCCCGGCGCGGCACATTTGTCTCGCGCAAAATAAGCATAAACGGACAGGTGCCGTTTGAAGAACTGCAAGACTACGGGTTTGGCTTTGAGCGGCATTGGCGGGCGGACACCCTCTCGGACAGTGAGGGTACGCCGTTTAAGTTCTATTTCGAGGCAGATACAGCCTATACCATACGAATGGAAGCTGTGCTCGGCAGTCTCGGCGAAATAATTTCGACCGTGCGCGACGCGGTCTATGACCTCAACAACATATACCGCAAGGTTATTTCGCGCACCGGCGTGGCGCCGGACAGATTTGCGGACTACCAGATAGCAAGGACTATGCCGGAGCTGACCTCACAGATGATTGGGGTGCGTGACAGCTTGGACTATGCGCTTTCCGAGCTTAGGCGCATAGGAGGCCAGAGCAGTGAGCGCGAGCGCGTGTTGATAACCATGCGTGACCAGCTCGACATACTCATTGGGGATAACGAGCTTTTTCCGCGAAACGTCAGTTCATTTCGCGTGAATATCCGCGCCTGCGGCGCGTGGCTCTCAGAAGCGATAGAGCAGCCTTTGCAGCTTGACTTTATATCAATCCACTCGCCGGATATTACGGTAAAAAGCCCGAACAACACGATATTTCACAGGATATGGCATGAAATTTGCCGTTTATGGTATTCGTTCTTTATTGATTATAATCAGGTGGGAAACGTGACAGAGGGCACGGAAGCCATCACTTTATGGATTGGGTCGGGGCGCGATCAGGCAAACGTGATAAAAACGCTTATTGATGAAGATTTTACGCGAAACAAGGGGATCAGCGTAAATGTCATGCTTGTTGATATGAGTACGCTCCTGCAAGCATCGCTGGCAGGGCAAGGGCCGGATGTCGCCATACAGGTAGCAAGCGAGCTGCCGATGAATTTTGGCCTGCGCGGTTCTGTCATGGATTTGAGCCAATTTGAGGGTTTTGACGAAGCACGGCTCGCGTTTGCCGACAGCGCGATGATGCCCTATGAGTTTGAGGGGCAGGTATTCGCCTTGCCTGAAACGCAAATTTACCCGATGATGTTTTACAGAAAAGACATTCTCGCCGAGCTGAATATGGAGCTTCCTCAAACATGGGATGATGTGGCGGTCATAATGTCGGAGCTTGCCTTTAACCATATGGAATTTGGTATGCTGCCAAACGAGCAGATATTTACAATGCTTTTGTATCAGCACGGCGGGGAATATTATAACGAAAACAAGACCCGCTCGGCGCTCGACCGTGAGCCCGCGATAGATGCGTTTAGAATGTATACAGAGTTTTATACGGATTATAAACTTGACCGCGCAACGAGCGTCGAAGAACGCTTCCGCACGGGAGAAACGCCGATCATCATTGCCGACTATACCTTCTACAACAACTTGCAGATTTCCGCGCCGGAGCTGCGGGGCATTTGGGGCTTTGCGCCCGTGCCGGGCATTATGCAAGAGGACGGCTCTATAAACCGCTCGGTCAGCAGCAACGGCGGCGGCGGGATAGCCGCGACCACAATGATAGGCGTGACGGGAGGCAGCGGCAGCGCATCGGTCATGATGTCGTCAACAAAGCATCCGGAGGAAGTGTGGGAGTTTCTCAGATGGTGGACGTCCGCGGATACGCAAGTACGCTTTGGACGGGAAATGGAAAGCCTCATGGGTCCGGCGGCGCGTGTGCCTACGGCAAATCGCGAGGCGTTTGCAAAAATGCCGTGGCCGGCGGGGGACTATGCGGCTCTCAGCGAGCAGTTTGAGTATGTGCGCGGCATACCGCAAGTTCCGGGCGGTTACTTCACATGGCGCAACGTCAATAACGCTTTTTATGCGGTCACGACTCCGCAAACCGACAGGCCGGCGGGCGGAACGAAGCTGTCAATGCCCCGGGAGGAGATTATGGATCGCGTTATTTTGATAAACGATGAAATACGGTATAAGCGTATAGAGTTTGGCTTGCCGTTGGAGTAATCAACGCCATTGCTTCGCAATGGCGCACGCATTGCTTCGCAATGGCGCACACTTCGCGATGGCGCGAAATAAAGAAAACTTGTGAAAGGCATACGGTCAATGCGCAATAAAAACACCCACAGCTTAAGAGCCCGTATAGGACGCGAAAAGGTCAGCTATCTGATGATGGCGCCGTATTTCATCTTGTTTACGATGTTTACGGTTCTCCCTGTTTTGATTTCTATTTTCTTCAGCTTTACCTATTTTGATATGCACTCCATGCCGCAGTTTATCGGCTGGGGCAACTACGCAAAGCTCATACTCGAAGATGACCTTTTTGTTACCGCGCTGCGAAACACGCTCATACTCGCCGTGGTCACGGGGCCTGTGAGCTATCTGCTGTGCGTGCTGTTTGCGTGGATAATAAACGAGTTTCGCGGTTTTACGCGCGCGCTCCTTACGCTCGTGTTTTACGCGCCGTCCATCAGCGGACAGGCGTACCTCATCTGGAGCCTCATACTGACCGGCGACAGATACGGTTTTCTCAACGGAACGCTTATGCAATTTGGATTTATCCAAGAAGCTATACTTTGGATGCAAACGGAAAAATACGTATTGCCGGTGCTGATCGTCGTACAGCTATGGCTGTCGCTCGGCACAGGATTTTTGGCGTTTATAGCGGGGCTGCAAACTGTGGACAAAACACTCTACGAAGCGGCGGCGATTGACGGCGTATCAAACCGCTGGCAGGAACTGTGGTTTATCACGCTCCCGGCAATCAGGCCGCAGCTCATGTTTGGAGCTATCATGCAGATTACTCAAAGTTTCGCGATTGCGGACGTGTCGTTATATCTGGCGGGAAACCCGTCGGTAAACAATTCGGGAGCCACTATAGTCACGCATTTGCTCGACTACGGCGGCATACGCTTTGAAATGGGTTCTGCTTCCGCAATAGCGACGGTTTTGTTTATCATGATGGTCGGTACAAATAAATTGGTGCAAAAGGGACTGAGGAGGATTGGTGAATAATGGCAGGGGCGACGCTAAAAAATAAACATTATGTGCTCGATCCCAAGGGGCGGCCCATTCGCATCAAGGCGTCTAAGCACAGCAAATTAAACCGCAGCCGCGCCGGTAATATGCTTTTGTTTATTCTTATGGCAATATGCGGATTGTTTATGATACTTCCCATTGTCATGATAGTAAATAACGCGCTAAAGCCGCCTGACGAGCTGTTTCAATTCCCGCCGAGGCTTTTTGTGCGAAATCCCACTCTCGAGAATTTTTCCGACCTTTTTGTACTCATGGGCGACACTTGGGTGCCTTTTTCGAGATACATATTTAACACGGTCATAATCACGGGCGGTGGCGTGGTGGGGCATGTGCTGTGCGCTTCGCTTGCGGCATATCCTCTGGCAAAGCGCAAATTCCCCGGATCAAAGCTGCTGTTTTCGGTGGTCGTTTTATCCATGATGTTTTCATGGACGGTCACGCAAATCCCAAACTATATGATAATATCCATGCTTGGCATCAACAATACATATCTCGCGCTCATATTGCCGGCATGGTCATTTGGCATAGGGCTTTACCTTATGAAGCAATTTATGGAGCAAATCCCCGACTCGATTATCGAGTCGGCGCGAATAGACGGCGCCAGTGAGTTTAAGGTATTTTGGCGCATTATTATGCCAAACGTAAAACCCGCATGGCTCACGCTTGCGATATTCCAGTTTCAAGTGCTTTGGGGCAACACCGGAGGTATGTTCCTGCGCAGTGAAGAACTAAAGCCCATGCAATATGCGATGGGGCAAATCATGGCGGGAGGAGCTGCCCGCGCCGGAGCTTCAGCGGCGGTTGCGTTTATCATCGCGGCCATCCCGATCACATTCTTTTTAGTTTGCCAATCCAGTATTTTCGAGACCATGACGACAAGCGGGCTAAAGGAATAATTCAAATAAGTAATCAAGGTAAAACAAACTATGCAAGCTGTGTATGCTACACAAAAGAAAAAAACGATAGTAACTGTATTGGTGTTGACGGTGCTCATTATGACGCTTTTGCCTTTGCAAGCCGCAAAAGCCGCAGACAGCGTACCGTATGACACATATACATATGACTATTGGGAAACCATCATCTTCACACCGGCGCCGTATATACCGGGCGAAACGATCTCCGGCGTGTCTTTGGGGGTGGGAGCCTTAAACGACCCGCAAGGGATATATGTCGCAAGTGACGACAGCGTATATATCGCGGACACGGGCAATAACCGCATCCTCGTGCTTGAGCAGGATTTAAAAACGGTGCGCGACGTTATAGTGACATTTGATAACAACGGAACTACGGACAGCTTTAACAAACCGCGCGGGGTCATGGTAACGGGCGACGGTACTATATATGTCGCGGATACGGAAAACCGCCGCGTCATAGCTCTCGCGGGTGGGAAAGTGGTAAAGACCATAGAAAATCCGCAGGCCGAAATACTGGGGGAAAACTTTGATTTTGTGCCTCTCAAGGTGACTGTAGACTATGCGGGGCGCGTGTTTGTCATAGCAAGAGATATGTTTCAAGGCATTATGACATTTGGCGAGGACGGTGAGTTTATCGGTTTTTACGGCACTATCAATGTCACAATTACCCTGTGGGAAAGGTTTTGGCGGGCATTATCCACGCAAGAACAGCGCGCGCGTGGAAGATTATTTATACCGACGGTCTTTACGGGGCTTGATGTTGATCCGGCGGGATTTGTATATGCGTCAAACATTGACGGTGACGGCAAGCAAGCGGTGCGCCGCCTCAACCCCAAAGGCGAGGATGTCTTGCGAAAAGGATCAAATGAGCATGTCGGCGGGGATATCGCGCTCTTTGGCTCATCGGCAAGCGCCTATTCCGGGCCGAGCAATATCATTGATGTAGCCTATAGAGGAAACGGCATGTACTCGCTCTTAGACTCGCGGCGCGGACGCATATTCACCTATGACTATGAGGGCAATCTCTTGTATATTTTTGGCGGCATGGGGCAGCTTGCGGGGACATTTCGCCAGCCAACAGCCATAGCCGCGCAAAAAGACCGCGTCTTGGCTCTCGACGCAGTCAGAAACGAGCTTATAACATTTGAAGAAACGCTCTATGGCGAGCTTATAAATGAAGCGGTGGCTCTGCGATATGGCGGCGACGAAGCACAGGCGGTCGAGGTATGGCAGCAGGTGCTCCGCCTCAACGAAAACTTTGAGCTTGCCAATGCCGGCATAGGTAAGGCATACCTTACCGCAGGGGAAAATGAGCTGGCGATGGAATATCTCAAAAAAGGCATGGACAAGCAAAACTATTCCATTGCTTTTAAGCGATGGCGCAATGACATACTCAAGGAAAACATTGGCTGGATACTGACCGCCGCGCTCTGTACGATTACCGCGTTTACTGTGGTGCGCGTCGTGCTTAAAAAGCGCAAAGGCTCTGTGCAAGATGAAGGGGGTGATGTTTTCGATGCGTAAATATTTCTCCCGTGAACGAACCCAATATATGTTTGGTGTCTTGAGCCGCCCCATAGACTCGTTTTATGAGATACGCTACAGAGACAAGGGGAGCATACCGCTTGCTGTTATCTGCGTATTATGCTTGGCTGTGCTTTTTACCGTAAACCGCGTGTTTGCGGGGTTTACCGTCAATGAAGTAAACCCGCTAATGATAGATGGTATCGCGGAAATGTCATCATTTTTTGTACTGCTCGGGCTTTTTTGCGTAGGCAATTGGGCTGTCACCTGCCTTATGGAAGGCGAAGGGCGTATGCGCGACATTATAACGGTGGCGGGGTATGCAATGCTCCCGATAACGCTCATACTCGGTCCGGCTACGCTGATAAGCAACTTCATATCTATTGAGGAAGCCGCCATTTATCAGATACTGCTCATCATCGGCATTGCGTGGACAGCCGTTTTACTGCTCATAGGTATTATGACGGTACACAATTACACTCTCGCAAAAGCGCTCATAACGCTTCTGCTCACCTTTCTGACAGTGCTTATTTTGGTGTTTATAAGTGTGCTTGTGCTGGATTTGCTAAATCAAATCTACGGCTTTTTTTACAGCATATATACGGAAATCATATTCAGATTTTAGCCTTAATTCCATCATGGCGAAAACTCTAAAGCTCTTAAAAACCGCGCCGCGCCAAGTGAAACTCAAAATCTCACGTCATACGATACGAAGCAATATAGTCTTTCAAGCTACAGGAGCAAGATGAAAAAAGAAAAGCAGCGGAAAACTGAAAAACAAAAACAGGCAGGGAAGAAAATAAAAATCACCCCAAAAACACTGTTTTTATGGGCGCTCATTTTGATAGCCTTGGTCGTGCTTGTCTATCAGGGGTATCTTACCGTCCGCTACAGGCTTCACAACGGGCATCTTGCGGTGCTGTCGGAACATTTGCCGCCACAAGACGGGGGCGCGTTTACGCCGCTCGATATATCGGCAAATGATGTGCCGGGCATGGTGCTTGCGGCGGAAAACGAAACGCTCCGCCTATATGTTGATGAAGTCACGACAAATATCGCTCTGTATGACAAAAGAAACGGCAGCATTGTATATTCCGCCCACCCGGACATGAAAGACGATCCCTTAGCGTCCGACCTAAACAAGAGCTTTTTGCAATCACATATAATATTGGATTACTACACGTCCGCCCGGCTTCCCGGGCGATGGAACAGCTACGACCATAGCGTACAGCTCGGGCAGTTTCGGTTTGAGTCGCTCGAGGACGGATTGAGAATCGTATATACTATCGGCGATACGTCAAGCCCGACGGGTATCGTGCCTGTATATATCACGCAAGAAAGGCTCGAGATGTTCCTTGCTCCGCTTGAGGGCACACGCGCATATACCAGAAACCTGATGCGGTATATTGAATCTGAGGATGCCCCCGGATTTATGGAGCTTATAGAAGCGGCGCGGACGGGACGCATGACCATAACCGAGATGAATGAAGTGTTTGCGTCGGTAGGGTATACCTCAGAGGACTACATGATGGATATGGAAGCCTCGGGCATGGAGGTTTCTTTGCCGCTGCACTTTGTCGTTCCGCTCGAGTTTTTATTGGATGGGGATAGTCTATTGGTAAACCTGAACACCGCGGGTATACGAGAGTACGCAAGCGGGGCTATATCCGCCGTGCAGCTCATGCGCGGATTTGGAGCCGGGAGCACAGAGGAAGACGGTTATCTTGTCGTTCCAAACGGTTCAGGCTCGCTCATTTACTTTAACAATGGGAAAACATATGCCGATGAATATATGCAGTATATTTACGGAGAAGACCCGATGCAGAGCGAATATGTCATACTGGGAAATACGGAGATAACCCGTATGCCGTTTTTCGGCATAGAGGCGTATGACGGCCGCACGATTTTAGGCCGTGTTGAATCCGGTGATACGCAATGCTATCTCACGGCGGGCATTTCCGAAAAGTACAATTCATATAACTATGTCTATCCCGGATTTACGCTGCGGGGCAGCCTGTCGCTTGCGATGTTTGGTATGACGGGCAACGAATCCACTTTGCCGGTCGTTGAAAGAGACTTGCCGCAGATGAACCTGACGGTACGCTATTCGCTGCTCACGGACAGCGGATATTCGGCTATGGCAAAACGCGCGCGCGAATTGCTGACCCATGACGGCACTCTCGGCAAAGAGCTTCTTTCGCAAAGCGATATACCTTTCTATATGGACCTTATCGGCAGCACAATGGGGCAAAAATTCTTTTTGGGTCTGCGCTACATGGCGCAAATACCGCTGACGACATACGCGCAGGCGGAAGAAATCGTCAGCGACCTGTATGCGCGGGATATTTCGCGTCAGATAATAAACTATCAGGGTTGGTTTAACCGAGGTTATTATCACGATGTCGCCGATAAAATAAGACCTGTCAGACAGCTCGGCAGCACAAGCGCGCTTGAGGCTTTGGCGCGTAATGTCGAGACCGGCGGCGGAAAGCTGTATTCTGATGTAAACATGATTACAGCGACATGGAGCTCGCGCAGATACAGATATGAGCTTGAATCCACCAGATACTATGCAGGGGGAATGGTCGGCGGCTTTGGCATGATAAACCCCATTACGCTCTATAAAACAAATTCGCTCGGATACTTAGAGGTCATGTATAACGCAATCAGCCCGCGTTTCATGACGCGCTATATGGATAGCTACATTAAGGCGCAATCGCGCTATGATTTGACAGGAACCTCACTGCGGGATATGGGTGATTTTCTTGCGTCCGACCGCAGGAGAACGGGAATGATACATCGGCAGCAGGCAAAGGAAGTCATAGAAGCCAATATGGAAAACCTGCAAAATCAAGGCAAGCCGATCATGATTTCAGGTGGAAATCTATATGCTGTCAGATATTCCGATGACATTATAAACATGCCGCTTTCGCACAACGCTTTTTATATCGTAGATGATGAAATACCCTTTTATCAAATGATATTGCACGGCAGGATTGACTATGCGGGTACGCCGATAAACATTTCGTCGGCATTTGACAAAGATCAGCTTATCATACGTTTGTTAGAATACGGAGCTGCGCCGCACTTCGCGTTTACTTATGAAAGCGCCGGGGAAATGAAATACACGGGCTTAAATTGGATGTATAGCACGCACTATGAAAACTGGAAAGACATGGCGGGCGAAATTTATCACACGTTAAATGACGCGCTCGGATTGGTATCGGGCGCTGAAATGACGACGCACGAGATACTCTCCGACGGCTTGCGCGTTGTGACATACTCAAACGGCGTTAGGATTATCATCAACCGCACCGAGTCTGATCTGATTTTTGAGGGAGAGCGCGTGGCGGCGGCAGGATATATTGTAAAGCACGACAACTGAACACGAGGCTTAACTTATTGAGAGGAATTTAACAAATGAGCGCGGGAGCAGAGCTAAAACAAATAAAACACAAGAGACGGTTTTCATTATCGCTGTCGTCCAAAAGGTCGGTCGTAGGGTTGCTTTTCGTATTGCCGTTTCTTATTGGCTTTTTTGCCTTTATTGCCTATGGGATTGTAACGACTGTCCGCATGAGCCTGTCTGATGTCATTGTTGCCGGAGCGACCTCGGGAGTTGAGCTGGTATGGAATAATTTTGACAACTTTACCAGGGCGTTTACGATACACCCGACGTTTGCGGAAACGCTCGGTACATCACTGCTTAATATGCTGATTGACGTGCCGCTGATAATCTTCTTTTCGCTCTTTATGGCGCTGTTTATAAACCAGAAATTCAGAGGACGCACAATAGTACGCGCCATATTTTTCATGCCGGTCATTCTCGGCGCCCCGGCTATAGCAAACGCCCTTGTGTCCGCCCGCTCAATGATGGTGGGGGGCGTCAGCCCCGCGTCTCCCGAGATTATGACGGCGATCACCTCAAGCGCGAATGTGGACGTAAACTACTACCTCAATATGCTGGGGGATTTGGCGATACCTCCGGCTTTTATCGGATATATTATAGGGGCGGTGGGTCGGATAAACACGATAATCACGGCATCCGGCGTTCAGATAGTGATTTTCCTCGCGGCATTGCAGTCTATCCCCCCGTCAGTTTATGAGGCGGCAAAAATTGAGGGAGCCACGCCATATGAGACATTTTGGCTGATAACTTTCCCGATGGTCTCGCCTCTTATTTTAACCAATGTGGTGTATACAATTATTGATTCGTTTGCAAACAGCCCCGTAGTTGTGCTGTCGTACAACACGATATTCTCCGAATATAACTATGGGCTTGGCTCGGTATTTAGCCTTGTCAGTTCGCTTGCGGTTTGCGTTGTTCTTATAATCGTCGGAATCGTGATGAGCCGCCGCATATTCTACCATACTTAGCGGTCGGCAGTTAGGAGTCAGCAGGAAATATGTTTAATGTTTTCAAAAAAATAAAAGAAATAACGGACGACCCCACATTTTCGAGCAAGCGCGGCCACGCCGAACGCAAAGCGCGGCAGTGGGTGTACGCGTCGTTTCGCGCTGTTATAATTCTCGGTATCTCCTATGTCATATTAAGTCCGCTCATTGGCATAATAGCCAGCTCATTTTTCTCAAACGCCGACAACTACAGCCCCGTAGTCTATCTTATTCCGCAAAACCCCACCATAGAACGCTATCAATTAGCCATAACTCGCATGGATTATTGGAATGTGCTTGTCAATATGATGATCTATGTGGTGGGGCTTACGCTCATACAGCTTATCATATGCTCTATGGCGGGGTACGGTTTTGCGCGATTTAATTTCCCGTTTAAGAAAATTCTCTTTGCCTGCGTAATCGTTACCATAGTGCTTCCGACACATACGATCATGTACCCGTTATACACGACGTTTCAAACTTTCAACCCCTTGGGGCTTGTCGGGCTGTTTAATCAGGGAAACAGCGTCAATTTGCTCGGCACGACATGGCCTGTTATCATTATGACGCTGTTTGGCGTGGGACTGCGCTCGGGATTATATATCTTCATTTTCAATCAATTTTTCAGAGGGCTTCCGAGGGAAATCGAAGAGGCCGCCGTTATTGACGGCGCCGGGAATATACGCACATACTTGCAGATCATGCTTCCAAACGCGGCTCCGGCTCTTGTTACGGTCGCGATATTTGGGGTAGTTTGGCAGTATAACGACAACTTTTTCGGCAGGCTTTTTAACGTGAGTGACAGCATTTTACTCAGCCGTAAAATCAGCTCTCTTGCCGCCACGATCTCCAATGTTGATCAGGTGCGCGACCCCGCCATTGCCACACTATATGTCTATGCGGGTGTTGTTATGATGATTTTGCCGTTGCTGCTTATCTATGTTTTTCTGCAAAAACATCTCATTGAGGGCATCGAACGCAGCGGAATCGTCGGATAAAAAGCTCGAGGTAGACAATTAAAGGTTTTATAAAGCGCATAATTCTGCTATAATGTTTTTAGCGAAAAAAAAGGCAACCTAAAGAAAGGAAGGATAAAATGAAAGGAAAAAACATATTTAGCGTACTTCTTTGCCTTATCCTCATACTTGCATTTGCGGCGGCATGTAATGACGGAAGCGAAACCGCAACCCCAGAACCAACACCCGCAGACGGCGATAACGGCGCGAACGCACCCGACGCAGACACATACGCATATACCATTGATTTTGCCGACGGAAATGTTGGCTTTGTCATGGCAAACACCGGAACACCGGGCACAGATGCGGGCACGACGATTGCCGCGGGCGCAAACGGTCTTGCAATCAAAGCACCCGCAGGACGGAATATGCGCGTCGGCATCAATGTAGACGGGCTATTGGGCGAGCGCGTGACAGACGTGAAAACGATTGTCATGGACATTTATGCCGAGTACCCGGACGGCAATTTTAGCGCGGTTTCCGGCAGAATCGGCGTCATGAGCGGAGACAGAAGCGCGTTTGCCGAGAGCAAATGGCAAGTCTATCTGGCTACGCGAAACCCAAACCAAGCAATATTTGAGTTTGAAGCAGACCAAGGATTTTCGGCGCAAGGCCCCAACTTGGTGGAATTTTCCTGCCTTGTAAACGGACCGGCGGACAAGGGGGAAACCCCCGCCATCGTTCATATTGAGTCCATCACTTTCTATGATGCCAACGATATGGCGATAAGCGCGAAAACCAACGCGGGCTGGGCGGCTCCCGAAAGCTATGGCGAGGGCGTTGTCTTGTCAAAATGGGAAATGCTAAACCCACCGCCCGACGGCAGCCCCGGCGGCTGGCAAACATGGTTTACGCCCGGCACGGATAACTACGAGGGTGAAGATATGCCTTGGGAAATCGTTGCGGTTTCATATGGCATAGCGTTTGAAATAGCAGACCCGGTTGACAGCTTTGAGTTTGTTTACTTTGGTGTATACAACAGTTGGGCGTGGACACAAGTCAAAGTACATGAATTTTGGGCGGACGGCGTCTTGACGGTCATGTGGCAAGATATTGATTTTGACCCCGGATGGATCAGCGAGGCCGTAGAAGAAGGTGATGACGGAGTTTTGAAATCATCGGCAAAATTTGCGATGGGTAACTGGAACAGCGTGCCCGTTACGGCAATCTATCTGTTATATGACGCGGACATGGTGCCCGATAGCTTTAAGTAGAATTCATTACTTGAGAAAGGATTAAATAACAATGAAACGTATATTTGCTTTACTCCTCAGCTTCGTATTCCTCTTTGTCATGCTTGCCGCTTGCGGCGGCGGAGGCGGCGACGACACAAACCCGGACAGCTCACCGGGTACGGAAAATCCGGGCAACGGCGGCGACGGCGATGGTGACGATGACGGGCCTCCGCAGTTTGTGGCTCCCGACTATACCCTGCCGGACAAAGATGCGGACGTTTACCGCACAAAAGACGGAAGACGCCACATAATAATCGGATCGTTTTATGATATGTATTACGATTCAACGCACACGAGTATTTTTGACAACCCCTCTGTCAACGACCCGGAAACCGCGCAAATGACGCTCGACAGAGTACGCTATGTTGAAGACAAATATAATGTCTACATAGAATTTGTCAACATGACATGGGACGGCATAATGGAAAATATCCCGATTTCAATTATGAGCGGATGGCCGGATGCCGATGTCTATATGGGCGACACCCAATTTGTCATTCCGGCAGTCTTAAACGGCATGGCTACGGCTCTGGAGGACATGGATATTGACCCCGAGTTTTATAATGACCTGTTTGCGCCCCCCGGTGAAAATATCGTTATGGAAAACGTGAAAATTCCCGGTCAGGACAAAACATATATGTTCAGAGGAGCGGGGTTAAATACGGGTATGTATATGCTCGGCTACAACCGCGACATGCTTCAGGCAAAAGGGCTTGAAGACCCGCAAGACCTTTGGGATAAAGGCGAGTGGACATGGGATAAGTTTCGCGAGTATTGCCGCGAGCTGACCGACACGTCGCAAGATATTTACGGCTATGCAGGATATTGGACAAACTTCCTGCAAAGTATGCTGTTTTCTAACGATACGGTGTTTGCGGGAGGCCCGATTCAAACGGTAGACTCTCCAAAAACGCTCGAAGTCCTCAACTTCATGTATGAGCTGTACAATGTAGACAAGACGGCGCGTCCTTGGAACGAAGACGACTGGGCGATAAATAACAGCCTCTTTGCGGAAGGCAAGTCGGGATTTTGGATTTCGGCGTTTTGGATAAACGAAGAGTTCGGAGGTCTTGAAACCCCGTTTGATATAGGAATGGTTCCGTTCCCCGTTGGCCCGAGCGGAAATAAAGACACTATGGCGACTACAAACGTGTCAGGAAACTACTATTTCATACCGCGCTACATCAAGGACCCGGGAGAAGTTTTCAATATAATGTACGACCTCACCAACTGGTATGATGGAGACCTTGAGTATCGCGACGACATTCAGTGGTGGAAAGACAGAATGATTTCAGAGGCGAATATCGAGTACTATATGAAAGTCGCCGGACGTATGGGCTTTGACCTGCTAATGGACCTCGGCTTTGGGCCGTCAGTCCCATATATGCTCGAAACTACGACCCGTCCTGCCGAGTATACGGCGATACAATATGCCGAGACATATAAACAGGTGTATCAGGACGCTCTCGACAACTACTTTAAATAATTAACAAATGCGCCGTCCGGGTGGGATGCAATCAAAAGTCAGGAGTTTGATGTAAATTATGAAAAAAAGATATATAAAAGAGCTTTTGATATTTGTGCTCGTAAGCATGAGCCTTGTTGGTTGTGTCCCATCATCAGACGGTGAGGGCAGTGTCTCGACAGCACCACCCGGCACACAGGGCACGGGCGATGAAAATCCGCCGACGCCGACGCCCGCGCCGACGCCCGCGCCCGAACCTACCCCGGGCAGCGCCCGGCCCGGCAATGGTGATGATCCCCCTCCGACGCTTGGCGAGATTCCGACCCCCGATGTGATAATGCCGTTTGACGAGAATATCACGGCGTTTGAGCTGACAAAAAATATGGGGGCGGGATGGAATCTCGGTAACACGCTCGACGCGGTTTTGGGCGCGAACTCACCTGTTTCCGTGACATTGCAGGAAACCTCATGGGGAAACCCCATTACAACCCGCGATATGATAGAGCTTCTCGCCGACACAGGGTTTAAGACGCTTCGTATTCCAACCACGTGGGAGCGGTTTATCGGCCCGGCGCCCGATTATATACTCGATGAGTCAATACTTGACCGTGTGCAAGAAATAGTTGACTGGGCGTTTGAATTTGATATGTACGTTATCATCAACACCCACCACGAAAGATGGAACTTCCCTTCGTCAGATAATAAAGCCGCGTTGAATATTCTGACCGCGCTCTGGCACCAAATAGCGTCGCGTTTTGCGGGATATTCCGAAAAGCTCATCTTTGAGGCGATGAATGAGCCAAGAATGTTTGATACGGATCACGAGTGGACAGGAGGCACGACGGAAGCCCGCAGCGTCATCAATGGGTGGAATATGTATTTCATCAATACTGTGCGCGGCACGGGCTACAACAACGAAAAGCGTTTTCTCATGATACCGACACACGCGGCAAGCGCCGATCAAAACGCCATCGGCGATATGTGGACTCCGCGAAACGACGACAGAGTAATCGTATCGCTTCACGCCTACACGCCATATGACATTGTGCTCAACACAAGGCTTGCCCGAAATACCTTTGATCCGAACGATTTTGAAGATACAAAAGAAATTGACTGGCTCTTTGAGCGCATAGACAACCGATTTATCTCGCAGGGGATAGCCGTTGTGATGGGCGAAACGGGTATGTTAAACAAAGACGAAAACCATGATGCCCGTGTTGCCTGGGCGGATTATTATACCTCAAAGGCCGCGGCGCTTGGCATACCATGCGTATGGTGGGATAACGGCATTCGCAGCACGACAAATAATGAAGCTTTCGGGCTTATGCATCGGCAGGAAAATGTATGGCATCACCCCGAAATCGCCGAAGCATTTATCCGCAACTATAGGTAGGGTTAAAACACTTTAACATTTTGCTCTATGCAGATAACCTCTGCGGCTCTTTCGCCGCAGAGGTTCTTTGAGTGGAGTCGTCAGTCGGCGGCGGGAGTGTTGTCATTGTTGTCTGTGACGGGAGAAGCATCGTCGGCGGAGGGAGAGGCATCGTCTGAGATGGCGTCGGAATTGCCGTCGGTGACGGAAGCGCCGTCAAGCCACGGTATACCCACAAGCTGCCCGTCTACGACATAGCCTTGGAAGATAAAAAATAAAATCAGAAACAATATCAAAAAAGACAAAACAACAGTTATGATAATGCTGACGATAAGACGCAAAAAACGCCTGTTATAATATGTATTGGGTACATAACGACGAGCCATTGCCTATTCCTCATTGCTTCTGTCGGCCGCATTTAAAAGACCGACGCGGTGGATATGCCTGTCTTGTCCGCTGAAAGCAGTTTTCAAAAATGTATCTACGATAGCAATCGCGCAGTCAGATTTCAGAACACGGCCGCCCAAGGCCAAAACATTTGCGTCATTGTGGGCGCGCGCCATATCCGCCATATATTCATTGGTGCACAACGCCGCCCTAATACCCGGCACTTTATTTGCCGCTATGGACATTCCGATACCCGTACCGCATATAAAGATACCTTTGTCACATTCGCCGGAAACGATCGCCTTTGCCGCCGGGACAGCTATCTCGGGATAATGGCAGCTATCCGGGGAAAATGTTCCAAAATCTTTATACAAAATATTCTTTGAGTCAAGATGAGCCCGCACGACGCCCATAAGTTCAAATCCGCCTTGATCACACGCTAACGCAATCATTGTAAACCTCCGTTTTGTTTAGATATATTGTAGGCAACCTCCGGAAACCCTGAGCGAGCAAGATACCAAGTGATTTTTTTGCCAACCTGCCGGCAGGCAGGTTTTACTAGGCAAATTTTCGCAGGAATAATTGCTTTCTTTCAAGGAAATTTAACGAAGTATGGCGAAAAAATCGCAGGGAGATTGCCGTGATAGGGTTTTTGGAGGTTGCCTGTATTAAATTGACCTCAAAAACCCCAAGTCGGCAGCCATTGAGTGAAAAAGGCATAGTACCAAGCCGGCAAATATAAACCGGAGAGCATAGGGTAAAATATCGCAAACACAGCTCCGGCAACGGCTGTAAAACCATATGCGTAGGCTTTGTGCTTTGGCTTTTTCCGCTCAAAGATTGTGTTTATAATGTGTGCCAAAGCTAAAATCAAAAAGAGCGAGCTTGCGTAGTAATGGTACGCAAACACAACGCGTGTCACGGCGACCCACGGCAGCAAGCCTGCCAAATAACCGATGAGTATAAAGAGTGCTTTCGCGTCACGGTGCGCAAATACCCGGACAGCCATTGTCATCATAGCAAGAAGCCCTGCCCAATATATAATCGGATTGCCAAAAGCTCCGAAAACGGCGCGTAATCCATCTGAATAGTTTCGCACAAACAAGATAGGCTTAATGTCAAAAATCCATTGCCACCAGAAAGATGAAGCGCTGTGCGTAGCTTCAAGCCCGCTGTGATAGTTAAACATGTTCACTTGGTTGGCCCACACTAACTTGAGATACTCAAGGCTAAGGAGCGTTCTGTTTTCGGAAACCGAGCCCCGCGCTATCCATTGCGGTATATACGGGATATAGTTGATGTAGTAAATGGCAAGCGGTATGATGATAAAAAACAATATCGAGTACAGAAATGTTTGCGCGAAATATAGGGCAAATTTCGGTTTGTCATTATCCATATAATGCCTTTTCAGCAACACAAGCCGAATGATATATATAAGCAAAAGCCCTGCTCCGGCATAGAACCCTATCCACTTGACCGCAAAACTAAGCCCGAAGAAGAGCCCGGACATACCAAGAGGCAAGAGGCTGTTTTTTAGCGGTGCGTCAGGATTAGTCGTCACATAGCGATACATGAAAAAGTACGACAGCAAGATAAAGAGTATCACATAGGTATCAATAGTGCCGATGCGCGACTGTACTAAGCGGCAAAATTCAAAGCCTAAGAGGAGTGTGCCGCAGGTGGCGACTGCCGTTTTGCCAAATAGGTTTTTGAGAAAAATATACATGACCGCGAGCATGATCACGCCGCAAAGAGCTCCGATGAGTCTCCAGCCAAAAGGCGTTGAGCCGAAAAGCAATATGGAAGCGGCCATGATGTTTTTGCCGAGCGGCGGGTGAGTCCATTCATAAATATTACCGCCCTCAATATGCTCAACAGCGGTTCTGACGAAATAAATCTCATCAAAATACATATTGTTTATATGGTTGCTCCCCTCGGGCAAACTGCTGTGCTCTCTGCGATATTCTATTTGCTCCGGCACCTCGACATGACTTGTACTGCCAAGGTTAAAAAGAGCCAAAAACACGAAGCAGATGAGAATGAGAGATAATGAAATGTAATCATTTTTGGAAAGGGAATATCTTTCGGTAAAGAACGTCAGCTTTTTTTCGCGAGACTGCTCTTTTGCGAGTATCCATTCGACCGTTCCGGGTTCGGGTCTTGATATTTTGATATAGTACATAAAAAACAGCAATATGAAAAAGATTGCAAGCACAGTAAATGATGACGCAGCCGTCACGGCGGCAAACGCGCTTTTAAGATATTCCATCATATTATTTCACCTCGCTTGCCCCGGAACTTGTATTTATAATATAACAGTTTTGTCGTATGTTGTCAAAAACATATCTCTTGACAATCAAAATAGCCTTTAATAAAATACAGGCAGTTTGC